>Ga0210040_10003075_pt1 | contig 22863 bp, 28 predicted proteins | sample CryGeyCG12114_NA_FD_185462 | JGI IMG/M metagenome (GOLD analysis project Ga0210040, IMG submission 185462) | Groundwater microbial communities from aquifer - Crystal Geyser CG19_WC_8/21/14_NA (SPAdes) (version 2) | ecosystem: Environmental > Aquatic > Deep subsurface > Groundwater | place: USA...
CCAGAAGGACGCGGAGGCCGAGTCCTTCTGGCTGCACGCGATGCTCCCGCACCTCAACACGATCGCGAGCGCGTTCGATGACGACCCCGACGACGACCGCGAGCCGTTCATCGACGTGTCCAGCGTCGAGGCGCTCGGGCGGGCCGCGGCCCGTCGCCGCTCCGAGGCCCGCGACGAGCTCAAGGCAGGGCTCATCACGGTGGACGAGTACCGCGAGGTCGCCGAGCGCGACCCGTTCGGCGTCCCCGCGTCTCGCTGCCTGTGGCTGCCCGCCGGCGGCACCCCCGTCGCGGTGGTCGACGGCGACCAGGAGGCGCTGCGCGCCCTCGTCGCCCCCGCGGTCGCCGTCGCGCAGCCCGCAGGCACCCCCGACAGCAACACGCTCGGCGGCGGGACCGCTCAGCAGGCGCTCCCGTCCGGCTCGCAGACCGCCGCGGCCGTCGAGAGCACCGCGTCCGGCGCGCCCGGCACCACCGGCACCGCCGCCCCCCGGGCTATCGCGCCCCCGCCGCCCCCGCCGTCGGTCGAGCCCGCCGCCGAGCAGCGCAAGGCGATGCCGACCACCGACCTAGTGCGCTGCCCGGGCTGCGGCGACGTCGTGGAGTTCGACGCCGACAACGGCTGGCAGCGCCTCGACGGCAGCGTGTCGCACGACGAGGGGCTCCCGGACGTGTGGGGGCAGACGCACTCGGACTGCCTGACCCCGCCCGCGAGCCTCAAGAAGCTCCGGCCCGCCCCGGGCGACGACGGAGACGGCGACGGGGAGCGCGGACGCGACCGGCTCGAGGTCGCGATCGCCGACGCGCTACTCGCCCTCACCCGCCGGCAGACCGAGGTCGCCGTCGCCCGCGTCAACAGCCCGAAGGCGAAGAAGAACACCCGCCACTGGCAGGCCGAGGGCCCGCACGACCTGCGACACGACGAGTCGAAGGGACTCGACCCGGCGTACGTCGTGGACGCGGCGCGCTGGCGCGAGGAGGCCGAGCGTGTCGTGGAGCTGCTCGTTGTCCCGGCAGCCGAGCAGGCCGCCGACGCGCTGCAGGACGAGCTCGGCGGTGGCGGCGAGAAGGCGCTCGCGTCCGCGGCGTCCCGCCTGGTGCGGCGCAACGCCGCCCGCGTCGTGCGGTTCGTCGGCGACAGTGCCGCCCGGCAGGCCGTCATGCTGCAGGAGACGCTCGCGGCCCTCGACGCCCCGGGCGCGTCCGTCCCGGACCTCGCCCGTGCCGTCCGGGAGTACGGCGAGGGGCAGGCCGGGTGGGTCGCCGGGCTGGCGGTCCAGGCCGCGACCGCGACCGTGGAGGGCGCCCGCGACGCCGTGGCCGGCATGCTCGACACCCCGATCAGCCGCACGTGGCGCACGAAGAAGGACCCGCAGGTCCGCGCCTCGCACAAGAACACCGAGGGGCAGACCATCGCCAAGGGCGAGAGGTTCAAGGTCGGCACCGACGAGGCGGGCTACGTCGAGATGGAGTACCCCGGCGACCCGACCGCCCCGGTGGGGGAGACGGCGAACTGCCGCTGCCGCGTGCAGTACCGCCGCACCATGGACGTGACCGACGACGAGGACGACGGGTAGGCAGCGTGATGCGTTTCGCGTCACGCTAAGGCCATACACTCCCCCGTATGGCAGCCGCCGTCCCCCCGCTGCGCTCGGGGGTCTTCTCCGTCGTGGTGGACGTGGCCCTGAGCCGCCCGCCTCGGGCCGACGCGCAGGTCTTCGTCGTCGTGCAGGCCGACGGCGACTGCGAGGCGGAACTTGCGGCCCTGCACATGGCCGGCTGCAACCCCCTGGTCGTGATGCCGGTGGGCAGCCGCATCGTCGGCCTCGTGGCCTGACCCGCGACGCGGGGCCGAGTCACTAGCACCCCTGCGCGGATACCGTCGCGGTCGAGCCGACGGAGGACGCCGCTGTGAGCACGGAGAAGATCGTCAACGGGGCGGGCGCGAAGGCTGCGCTCCCCCTCGACCTGGCGGCGGAGCTGCTCGCCCACGAGCGGCGCGCCGACACCCTCGACCTCCCGGACTGGGCGCGGGGCAGCGACGTGCAGGTCAAGGCCGTGGCCGCCCGCGGGTCCGCGGCCTGGCCCGGCCGGGAGACGTGCGGCGTGAGCCGCGCCGAGTGGGCGAAGGCCCGGGTCGAGGCGTTCCTGACGATGCTCGAGGACGGCGAGCGCGAGCACGCCGGCTACACCCGCGACGACGACCTGCTGCCCGCCGGCCACCCGCTGCGCGAGGCGAAGGCCGACGCGAAGTTCACCGAGGGCAAGCACCCCCGCGGCAAGGACGGGCGGTTCATCACGATGGGCGCCCTGGTGGACATGCCCGACGGGGTGGGCGGGAGCAACGGCACGCAGCGCGGCAAGGTCGTCGGGGAGGACGCCGGCAAGGGCACGCTCACCGTCGAGAAGCGCGACGGCTCGCGGGTCACCGTGTCCGCGAAGGACGTGGACGTGGCGAAGGCCGCGCCGGGCAAGGGCAAGGACAAGGACCACGCCGGCACCGACAACGAGAAGGCCCCGAAGAAGGACAGCACCGACCCGACCGACGCCGACCGGGCGAAGCACGACAGCCTGTCCCCGGAGGCCCGGGCGGTGCTCGCCGTCCTCGCGGCCGGACGGCCGGTGGCGGACGGCACCAGCGTGGAACTCGCCGAGCTCGGCCGGGCGAAGCTCGTCGGCGGCACGTTCAGGAAGCCGACCCTCAAGCCCGAGGGCGTCCGCGTCGCCGCCGCGGGCGGGGACGGCGACGGCGACCGCGACGGCGACGACTCCGGCTCGCTGGAGGACCTCGACGGGGCCGACGCACCGCCGGCCGGGGGCGGCGGTGCCATCGGGCGACCGGCCACCCCGCCCCCGACCGCCGCCGAGCGCCGTGAGGACCGCAGCGTCGGACGCGCCGAGGCGCGGGCCGCGGCCGAGGGCGACCGACCCGACCCCGACGCGACCGCGAAGTACGACGTGGGAGCGCAGGTGCAGTTCCGCCCGTACAGCGCCCGCGGCGACGCCGCGCCCGTCACCGGGACCATCACCGCCAAGGACGCCGACACGTACACCGTGGAGCGGGCCAACGGCACGGTGTCCTTCTTCACCGAGGACCAGCTCAGCCCGGTCCCGGACAGCGGCTCCGGCGGGGAGCCCCTCGACCAGCTGTTCGAGCGCGACCCCGCGCTCGCCGGCTCGGTCGCGGGCGTGGCGCTCGGCGGCCGGCCCCGCAAGCTCACCGACGACGAGGCCGCGACCGTCCGGGACACCGTGGACCCCGAGCTCGTCCGCGTCTACCGCGACGGCGACGACTACTTCGCGGAGAAGGGCGAGCCGGGCTTCACGCACGCCGCGGCGAAGGCCGACGGCGACCCGCCCGAGCCCGCAGGGCCCATCGACCGGCTCCTGTCGCAGGACCCCCGGCTCGCCGGCCGCGTCGCGGCCGTGGCGCTGTCCGGCAACCGCGTGCGCCTGTCCGAGTCCGAGGCGGCCCTCGTGCGCGCCACCATGGACCCGGAGGTCGTGCGGGTCTTCCGCGACGGCGACGACCTGTTCGCCGAGAAGGGCGAGGCCGGGTTCCGGCACGCGACGGCGCTCGACGCCGCCCGCGGGCGGTCCACCGCCGGGCAGGGCGGCGAGAAGGGGCTCGAGGAGGAGCTGCGGGACCTGCTCGCGCAGTACCTCGCCACGACCACCGAGGAGAAGCGCGCCCCCCTCGACACGACCGGCTCGGCGCTGCTGACCGGACCCGTGTCGCTCGAGGACCGCCCCACGCCCGTCATCGGCAAGGTCGAGCGCAAGGCCGCCGGCGCGACCGGCCTGGTCCTCGCCGACGACGACACCGGCTACGTCGAGGCGATCGTCTCCGTCACCGGGATCGTGGACGAGGTGGACGACGTGATCCTCCCGGGGGCGTACGCCGCGACCCTCAAGACGCGCACCCCGAAGGGCGTGTGGTCCCACGACTGGGACAAGTGGTGCGCCCGCACCGAGGGCATCGAGGAGCTCATGCCCGGGGACCCCCGGCTGCCCGAGCTCACCCGCTCCGGGGAGAAGTGGCCGAAGGAGGCCGGCGCGCTGCTCGTCAAGGCGCGGTTCAACCTCGCGACGCAGCAGGGCAAGGACGCCTACAGCAACGTCACCTTCTTCGCCGACGAGTGCGAGTGGTCGATCGGCTACAACGTCCGGCAGGGCAAGAGCAACCGCGACGCGCTCGGCCGGCGGCTCATCAAGGAGATCGACCTGTTCGAGTACTCGCCTGTCCTGTTCGGGGCCATGCCCCTCGCCTCGACCGTGGCCGTCAAGGGTCGACAGGCGGCGGACGAGCGCAAGACGCTCGCCCCCGCCAGCACCTGCACGGATTGCGGAGGGGTACTCGCATAGACTCGCCACTATGGCGGCTTGCAGCGACGAAGAGTGCGGGAGGCGGGCGACCGTACGGGGCATGTGCCAGCGGCACTACGAGGCGGCACGTCGCGCCCGTCGTGTCCCCACCCGGGACTGCGAGGTCGTCGGATGCGACCGCCCCGTGCAGTCCTCCGGCCTGTGCGGCCCCCACTACCAGCGCGTGTGGCGCGGGACGGCCCGGGAGGACCTGCGGCCCCTGACCCGTGCTCGCCCCGGGTCAGGGCACATCGTGAAGTCCGGCTACCGCACGGTCGCTAGGCAGGGCAACGGGGTGCGGGAGATGGAGCACCGCGTCGTCATGGAGGGCGTGCTCGGCCGACCGCTGCTACCCGCACCGCAGGAGACGGTGCACCACCGCAACGGCGACCGGCTGGACAACCGCCCGGAGAACCTCGAGCTGTGGGTGTCGTCGCAGCCCTCCGGGCAGCGGGTGGAGGACGTGGTGGGGCACGCCCGCGAGGTGCTGGCCCGGTACGGGGGCATGGTGCCGCCCGAGCAGTAGGCCGGGACGCTACCGACCGCCGCGCCGTACGGTGCGGGCATGAGGCGTTGCACCTGTCCGCACCCGGCCGTCAAGGCATCCGACTCGGCGGCGAGCGCAACGAACGGCACGGTCACGTCCGACGACGACGACGAGCTGGACGAGGCCGCGGCCCGCGCCCTCATGGCCGGCGACGACCACGGCATCGACTGGGCCGAGGTCGACGCCGCCGCGGCGCTGCTGGAGGCGAAGGCGCTCGGCAGCGGCCTGTCGCTCAAGGCCGAGGGCGGCGCGGACAAGAACCGCGGCGGCGCCGAGAAGCTCCGGCGGTACTGGACGACGGGCAAGGGCGGGCAGCAGATCGTGTGGGGGACCCCCGGCGACTTCGGGCGGTGCGTCGCCCTGGTGGTCGAGCACGCCGAGTTCACCGAGGCCCGGGCGAAGGGCTACTGCGCGCTGCGCCACAAGGACGCGACCGGCGAGTGGCCGGGCAAGGCACCGACCGAGCAGGGGAGCAAGGACATGGGCATCTACGACCCGTCGCTCGAGCAGGGCGCGCTCGGCGGCGCCGCGCTGAGCGTCAAGGCGTACCCGCACGTCGCGGGCAGCTACCAGGAGCGGGAGTCGGCGCTGCGCCGCGCCCTGGAGGAGCACTTCACGCCGGAGGAGCCTGTCACCGACGCCGACGGGCGGACGCGCCCGGCCGACATCTGGATCGACATGGTGGCGACCTTCGATGACCACGTGGTCGTGCGCGTCCACGACTGGTCGAAGAGCCGCGGCGAGCGCGACGAGGACGCGACGTGGTGGGTGGACTACTCGTGGGACAACGGCGACGAGGTGCAGCTCGGGGAGCCGCGCCCCGTGTCCGTCGAGGTGTCGATCGACGTGCACGACCCGGCGCTGACCGAGGACCCGTACGTCGAGAGCGCCGCCGGCGAGTTCGTCGGTGCCGCGGCGAAGACCGTCGGGGTGCTCGACCGCGAGGCCAAGGCCGGCCGGGTCCTGTCGACCGCGAACGCGCAGCGGCTGCGGCAGGCGACCGAGCACCTCATCAGCGTGCTGGCCGCCGCTGGCATCGAGATCGGGCCGCTGCCCGGCGCACAGCCCGTCGAGGGCGACCCGACCTCGACCGCGCCGGCCGCAGCCGGCGGCGTGCCGGTCGAGGCGAAGGAGCTCCCCGACGCCGAGGTGATCGAGGCGCTGGAGGCGCTCGAGGCGAAGGGCAAGCTGCCCGCCGCGCTCGCCGCGGTCCTCGCCGCGAAGAAGCCCGCCGCGAGCCTCCCGAAGGTCGGGGCCACCGTGACCCTGCCCGACGGGGTGGGCGGCAAGGGCGAGACGACCGGCAAGGTCACCGCGGTCGACGCGGAGAAGGGCGAGGTCACGGTCGAGCTGTCGGGCGACGACGGGAAGACCGTCACCGTCAAGGCGAGCGAGCTCGGCAAGAAGAAGGACGACAGCGGCGGCGGGGCGTTCCCCGGCGCGGCACCGCCGTTCGGCAAGAAGGAGGCCGAGGGCGCCGTGGAGCTCGACGCGTCCGAGATGCGGGCGCTCGCCGAGATCAAGGCCGCCCTCGGCCCGGACGACGACAGCGGGGACCTGCCGGGGGACCGCACCGGCGACGAGCCCGAGGAGGACGACGACGACGGAGCGGGCGGCGAGCCCGCGGCGACGGGGGAGAAGACCCTCGAGCCGACCGTCCTCGACGCGGCCGATCTCGCCGCGCTGGCCGACCTCGGCATCCCGGTCGGCTAGCACCCCGGACGCGCAGGAGCCCGGCCCCCCGGGGGCCGGGCTCCTGCCGTGCACGGGGCGGCTACCGCTCCGCGAGGTACGCCTCGGCTGCCTCCCGCACGCGTTCGTAGGTGCCGAGCGCCCTGTTGCAGGGGTTGCACAGCAGACCCCGGACCCGTCCCGTCCGGTGGTCATGGTCCACGGCGAGTTGCCGACCTGTCGTGCATGCCTGGTGGCACATCGCGCAAGTGCCGCCCTGCGCCTCGACCAACGCCGCGTGCTCTGCCGGGGTCAGGCCGAACTGCCTGAGCCTGTGGGCGAGGCGGTAGCCCTTCTGCTGCTCCGCGTACCGCCCGTCTGCCCGTCGCTCGCGCATGGCCTCGGCTGCGCACGCCTTGCACTGCCGACGGTGGCCGTCCGGCCTTGTCGCGTCCCGTCGGAAGTCCTCAGAGGGCTTGTTCTGCTCGCACGTGACGCATCGGGGCATGGCCCGAGAGTAACCCAGCGAAGTAGCCCGCGAGCCTCAGCCCGAACGCGAATGTCTCAACCTCAAGTCGAGCCTGACACTAGGCGTCGCTGCGTGCCACGCTCGCGCACGTCGTCCCGGTGTTGGCCGGGCGAGCCGCAACACCGCCCGCCCCAACCGTGGCCCGACCAGGCCGAGCACAGAGAGCAGGACCCCGTGAGCACCATCGACAAGACCCGCGTCAAGGACCTCCGCATCCAGCTCAAGGGCATCAACGACGAGCTCCAGCGCATCACCGGCGTCTTCAAGATCGAGGACAACGGCGGCGTCGTCGTGAGCCCCGAGCAGCGCGACGAGTTCCGCAAGCACCTCGGCAAGGCGCAGGAGGTCAAGGCCCTCATCGACATGGAGGAGGGCGCCGCCGGCATCGCCGCCTACCTCGACGGCGTGGACGACGGCGGCAACGGCCCCGCGGCCGGCACGGACGCGACCGACATCGTGCGGCGCGGCGGCATCCCCGTCGGTGGCCGCAAGAGCCTCGGCGAGGCGTGGCTCGGCAGCGAGCAGTACAAGAGCGCGAAGGCCGGCCGCTTCTCCCGCCTCCCCGACAAGTGGGAGAGCATCGGCGACGACAGCCCCGCCGGCTTCGGGCAGAAGGACGTGTACTCCGGCACCGCCGGCACCGTCACGATCCCGGCCCTCGGCACCGCGGTGCAGACCCCGCTGGTCGAGCGCACCCTGCGCCCCACCCGCGTGCGCGACCTGTTCCCGAAGGACTCGACCAACGCGCCGATGCTGTACGGCGTCCGCGAGGTCGGCTTCGTCAACGCGGCCCGCCCGGTCCCGCAGCGCGAGACGGAGACGGTCGGCGGCGTCGCCGTCGAGGTCTTCGGCCGCAAGCCGAAGAGCGACCTGCAGCTGACCACGGTCACCTACCCGATCGCCACGATCGCCCACACCCTCGACGTGCACAAGAACGCCATGGACGACGAGCCCCGCCTGCGCGGCATCCTCGACCGCGACATGGTGGACGGCGTGAAGATGGTGGAGGACGAGCAGCTCCTCTACGGCGACGGCGAGAACGAGAACATCACCGGCATCTTCAACACCGAGGGCACGCAGGCGTACGCGCAGGCCGAGCGCGCCGGCGACAAGAAGAGCGCCGCGATCCGCCGGGCCGCGACCCGCGCCGCCCTCGCGTACTTCGTGCCGACCGGGGTCGTGCTGCACCCGTTCGACTGGGAGGACGTGGAGCTCGAGGAGGACGGCAACGGGTCCTACCGGATCTCGACCTCGGTCGCGATCGGCGCGGAGAAGCGCATCTGGCGCATGGACGTCGTGGACACCCCGGCGATCCGGCAGCGGCAGTTCCTCGTCGGCGCCTTCGGCCGCGGCGCCAAGGTCTACGACCGCGAGCAGGTGTCGGTCACCGCGAGCAGCGAGAACCGGGACAACTACGAGCGCAACGTGGTGACGCTGCGTGCTGAGGAGCGGATCGGGATGGAGGTCCCGAGGCCGGAGAGTTTTGTCGAGGGGACTTTCCTCGCTGCCTAGTCATCATCGCACAACAAACCCCCGGCGCGCAACATGCGCGCCGGGGGTCTTGCGTGTACGGTCCGGGTATGACCGCGACGGAGTGCAGCAAGGACGAGTGCAGCGGCAAGGTTCGAGCGCGAGGGCTCTGCGCCACGCACTACGAGCAGGGACGGCGCGAAGGCTTCGCCGAGCGGGTGAGGCCGGGCCCGCAGCCGCAACAGCGTCCTTGCTCGAAGGACGGCTGCGAGGTACCGCGGAAGTCCTACGGGTTGTGCCGCGAGCACCTGCGGCAGGCGAGAGCAGCCGGCGAGCTCGCGGAGGTCTACGGGCAGTGCTCCTTCGCCGGATGCGGCAAGCCCAACCAGCGAGCCGGTCTGTGCGAAGGCCACGCGGGGCAGGCCCGCCGAGGGTTGCCGTTGTCGCCGCTGCGCGCTCGGGAGGCGCGTCCGGACGCGTGCCGGATGGGGGACGGCCGCGAGGTGCTGGCGCGTGGCCTGTGCTCCTCGCACTACGCGCAGCAGCAGCGCGGCGAGGAGGTGCGCCCGGTCAAGGAGTACGCGGAGCGCGGTGTCCCGTGCGCGGTAGCCGAGTGCGGCCGGCCGTCGCAGTCCGAGGGGCTGTGCCCGACGCACTACCGCCGTCGGCTGGACGGCGACGAGGACTGGGCGCGGCCGATCCCGGCGAAGGCCCCGAGCGGCACCGGACACGTGGACAAGGACGGCTACCGGCTCGTGCAGCACGAGGGCCGACAGGTGCGTGAGCACCGGCTCATGGCGGCGCAACTCCTCGGCCGGCCGCTGCTCGACACCGAGCAGGTGCACCACGTGGACGGGCAGCGGGCTCGGAACGTGGTCGACGGACCGTTCCGGCTGGACGATCGCGGACGGCTGCGGTCGGGCAACCTCGAGGTGTGGAGCACGTCGCAGCCGGCGGGGCAGGAGGTCGGCCCGAAGGTGGAGTGGGCGGCCGAGCTGCTGCGGCTGTACGCGCCGCACCTGCTGGCCGAGGGTGCGTGACGGGCTGGGACTACGCCGCGCACCCGGGGGACTGCTGCCCCCGTGTGCGCGGTGCGCTGTGGGAGGTGTGCTGCCGGGAGTGCGCCGGGACAGGGGTGTTCCCGGTGCCGTGGTGCCCGACGGTCGAGCAGGCGCGGGCGGACCCGGACGCGTCGTGCGTCGCGTGCAAGGGCAGCGGGCGGGCGGTCGTGGGCTTCGCCGCATGTGGCAGGGTCGGCGGCATGCTCACCCTCGAGGTACACCCCGCGGCCGGCGACGACCCGCACGCGGTCGCGGCGAAGGCCGCCCTGCTGGCCCCGCACGTGGACGAGGTGCGGGTCCGCACCGCAGGCGTCGGGTGGGCCGTCGCCGGGTTGCTCGCCGACGCCGGCGTCACAGTGACCCGGCACAACCCCGCCGAGCGGCAGCCGTGAGCCGCGGACGCACGGCCCTGCTCGCCCTGCTGTGGCTCGCGCTGGCGCTGTACGTGCTGCTGCGCCTGGCCCTGAGCCTCGGCCGCGGCGTGGACGTGGTGCTCGCCGCGTGGTTCGGCGGCGTCGTGTCGGTCTACGCCGCCCGCAGGGTGCGGGAGTGGGCGCGCCACCGGTAGAGCACGCCGTAGACGGCGTGCCCGTGACGGAGACAGCGCCGGTGCCGTCCGGGCGCCGGGTCCGTCTCGCGCCGTACGACGTGCGGGGCGAGGCACCCGGCGAGGGCGACGTCCTCAAGAGCGCGACGGGCTCGGCGGCGTACCTCGTCCTCGGTGCCCGCGAGGTGCGACGCCGCGACCCTGTGCTCGGCGTGCGCCGGTTCGCCCTCGACTGCCTGCGGCTGGACGACCCGGGCATCGTCCCGGACCTCGTGGGCGCAGGGGCTGTCTACTTCCTCATCCGCTGGTACCCGCGGGGCCGACGGAGGTCGTAGGTGCGCTCCCCGGGATGGACTCGAACCACCGTCTGCGCCACCAGAAGGCGCCGTCCTGCCGCTGGACGACCAGGGAGCGTCCTCGACGGGGGTCGAACCCGTGCTACCGACGTGAGAGGCCGGCGTGCTACCGCTACACCACGAGGACCGTATGGTGCGGCTGCGCGAGGTGCCGAGGAGTTGAACCCCGGTTTGCCGAGTTGGAATCGGCCGTCCGTTCCGCTGGACCAGCACCCCTCCAGAGCGCCGAGCGGGGAGGACGACTACGCGCAGACGCAGCCGAGCTCGCGCTCGGCTTCGGTCCATCGCTGTCGGCGGGTCACGCGGCGACCCTACATGCTCGGCGGGGGTACGGTGCTGTCGCGAGGTGGAGCAGTTCGGTAGCTCGCTGGGCTCATAACCCGGAGGTCGCGGGTTCGAGTCCCGTCCTCGCAACGAAGCAGGCAGCCGGGACCCGCGTGCGGGGGCGGCTGGGGCGCGGCCCTCACGCCACGAAGGAGCCCCCCCATGCAGGTCAGCACCGGCAACCTCTACCCGTCGCGTGCCGCCGCGTACACCGCGGGCGTCGAGGCGCACGACCTCGTGGAGCTCAGCGGTCCGCCCGAGGCGATCGCCGCCGTGTCCGACGCCTGCCGGCGCGGCGCGGCCGGGCGCGACAAGAGCCGGGCGCGGCGCAAGACGCAGCGGGAGTCCCGCAAGCGCAACCGCTAAGGGCGTACGCTCCCCGGCATGAGCGACGTGCAGGTGACCGCGCTGGTGCACGAGGTCGTGGTGGACGGGGTGACCGTGACCGTCACCCACGAGCGGCCCGGTGCCATGGGTCCGGGGCACGACAGGTGGACCCTCAAGGCGGACGCCGACACGGACGAGCGGCTGCTCGCGTCCGGACCGGCACGCGGCCACGACACCTACGACGCAGCCGTGTCGGCAGCCGTCCTGCTCGCGACCGGCCTCGGCCGAGAGCGCGCCCTCCTCCGCGACTACCAGGCCCGCGTCCGGGGGCTGTACGAGCAGCACCAGGTCATCGGGCACGAAGAGCTGCACGGGCGGCGGTAGGCCGGGACCTTGCGGGGGTCGGGGCCATACCCTCCGGGTGAGCCGACCCCACCGGAGGACCCCATGGCCGCCCGCAGCAGCGCCACCGCCACCACCTCGACCGCGACGACCGCCCCCACGACCGCCCCGGGCACGCCGGCGCAGCCGACGCCGGCGTCCGCGCCCGCTCAGTCGCCGACGACGCCCGTCGAGCCCGGCCCGACCGGCGCCGGCACCCTGGAGCAGCCCGTCAACGACGGCGTGGCGATGACCGCGACCGTCCCGACGCAGCCGATGGAGAACGTGAGCGCGCCGAACGCCGTCGAGCTCGCCGCCGGCTTCCAGTCCACGAACGGCAGCAAGACCGTCGGCTTCTACAAGGGCCCCGAGCCCGACGCCGACAAGGTGACCATCCGCGGCAGCTTCGACCGCGAGGGCGACACCGGCTACCGCGCCACCACGGACGTGTACCACCGCTACACGCTGCCGGGCACCGAGACGCCGATCCACAAGCGCATCGTCAGCAAGGGCAAGCTCGTGACCCTGCAGCGGTACAACGAGCTCAAGCAGGCCGACGAGCAGAGCCGCTAGGCGTTCGGGAGCTTCGACCGGGCGGGGCCGGGCCTCGGCCTGCCCCGCCCGGTTCCGTGCTGCACAGCGAGATGAGGCGAGGACATGGCTAGGAAGGTGCGGGTCGCGAACCCGTTCAAGCACCCGCTGACCGGCGAGCAGTTCGCGCCTGGGCAGGTCGTGGACCTGGACGACGACCTCGCCCGGAGCGTCATCACCGCCGGGTACGGGGCGGACACCGAGGAGGCGTTGCCGGCCGGCCCGCCGGCGGACCCGGTGCCGCAGTACAGCCTCGACACGGAGACGGCCGCGGCGATCGACGCCGCCGAGGCACGCGCTAAGGCGACTTCTCAGGCGCTCGAGGCCCGCGTCGTACCGCTGGAGGACGCCCTCCCGATGCTGGAGACGCAGGCGCACGCGGCGGCGGCCTACGTGGCGGTCGGGTCCACGAACGTCGATGTCGGCCGTGTCGCCGCCGGGGATGGCGTCGAGACCGCGCAGATCCAGGCGCTCATCGACGCTTCCCCGGCAGGGGCGGTGTTCCACTTCCCGCGCAAGGGAGCCGGGCACTACACGCTCGACGCCGGGCTCAAGCCCTCTGCGCCCGGCCAGCGGTTCCGCTTCGAGCGTGGCGTCGAGGTCCGGCAGACCGTCTGGGAGCAGCCCGGCATCGACATCCTCGACACCGACGACGTCACCGTCGACGGCGGGGTGTTCCGCTACGTCGGGACGCGAGGCGGCACCGGCGCGACCGTGCGCGGGAACAGCGGCTACAACATGGGCGCGGCCATCTGGTCGAACGGGCACCGCACGCGGGTCCTCGGCGCCCGGGTGATCGGGCACGCCTCCGGGGTCATGCTGTCCTGCTGGGACAGCACGACCAGCGTGCTCGTCTCCAAGCGCACCAAGGACTGCCGGGTGACCGGGCTGGAGGCATCCGGGGTCAACTTCGGCGTCATCTGGACCGGGCAGGACGGCCTAGCGATCCACGACCTCCTCGTCTACGACCTGGTGGACGACTCCTCCGGTGCCAACCCGATCCACGCGATCTACGCGAGCGGCAGCCCCGGCGTCCGCAGCGCCAACTTCCGCATCACCGACGCGCTGTGCCGCAACGCCCCGTTCGGCGCCGCCTACCAGATCAAGTACACCGACGGCGTCACCGGCGGGAAGCTCGCCGCGGAGCGGTGCGGCCGGCTGCTCAACGCCCTCGACATCACCGACGCCGAGCTGGACGGACTCACGCTGCGCGACACGATCGCGGACGCGAGCGGGCCGATCATCGCCTTCCAGACCCCGAACAGCCAGCGGGTCCGGCTCCGCGACGTCCTCGTGGACGACACGAACGGCGCCGCCGCACCGGCTGCCGCCAACGTCCTCAACGTCGTTGCGGACGACCTCACCATCGACGGCGTGAAGGTCTACACCAACCGCGCCGCCGCGACCGGCAACTACGACGTCATCGTCGGCGGCAGCGACATCGAGGTGCTCGACCTGAGCCTCGTCAACCGCGGCGCGGCGGCCCCGGCGCTCAGCATCGGCAAGAGCAGCGCAGCCGCGACACGCGTCTACGTCGGCGCCGGCTTCCGCACCCGCGCGGCAGCGAGGGTGGTCGACATCAACCGCGACAGCACCGACGTGACACTCGAGCTCGACACGGCGCAGCACCGCAGCGTCGGTGCCTGGCCCGCCTCCGGCCTCTACGGCATCATCGGCACCGGCGCGGAGCCTGCCGTCGAGGTCGCTCCGACCGGTGGCGCGGCCGCCATCCCCGGCCGCCCGGGCTCCTGGCACACCTTCCCCGAGGCCACGACGAGCGCCGCGGCGACGATCACGGCCGGGAACGCCCGGGCCCGCGACCTGCCGCTCGCTCGGCGCGTCCGGCTCGACCGCATCGCCTGCGAGGTCACGACCGCCGCTCCCGCCGCCGTCGTGCGATTCATCGCCATGTACGACGACGGGACCGGCTTCCCCGGCCGCATCGTGGACCTCGGCACCGTCGACGCGACCACCGTCGGGATCAAGGAGCTGGCCATCGACCTGCGGGTCAACGCCGGCCTGCTGTGGGTCGCCGCCGTTCCGCAGGGCGCAGACCTGGGGATGCGGGTCACCGTCGCCGCCTCTCCGCGCATCGGCCTCGGAAGCGTCGCTGCCCCGCCCGGTAGCGGCGCCGGGCTGTCGCAGACGGGCATCGCCGACGTCCCGCCCGCGCAGTGGACCGGCACCGGGCGCAGCGGCAGCGCGCCACTCGTCTGGGTCCGCACGGCGCAGCCGACCGCCTGACCCGTCCGGTAAGGCGGGCTAGCGGGACAACCCCGGAGGCGAGCAGACCTTAGGGGGGTCCGCGCCCTACCGTGCTGTGCACCGACAGAGGCCGAGCACGTCGGCACAGGGGGTCTTGTGGAACGAGGAGTGCCGTGGCCCGCATCCCGTCCTGGACCACCTTCCGCGACCGGCTCATCTTCTTCGTCGGCCTCGGAGGGATCATCTTCGAGGTCGGCTACGTCCGGCCGCCCGACCCGACCGCGCTCCTCCTGCTCGCCACGATGTGCGGCCTGCCGGCCTTCCTCCAGCGGGACGAGAAGCGCAAGGACGAGGAGCCCGAACCCGATGAGTGACCGCCTCGCACGCCACTGGCCCTACCCGGAGTCCACCGTGTTCCTGCTCGTCATGGGTGCCGCCACCGTCTGCTCGCGGGCGTTCGGGTGAGCGCCGGGAAGCGGGTGCCGTACCGCCGGTGGGCGTGGGTGCACATCACCGACGCCCGGCTGCTCATCATCCTCGGCCTGGTCGTCGCCGTGCTGTCGTGGTTCACCTACCAGACCGCGACCACCACCGGCCAGACGGACCGGGCTGTCCGGGACCTGCGCACCACGCAGGCGCAGCTCGACGCGACGCAGCGGCAGATCAACAATGTGTGCCGGGACCTCGACACCAGCCACGCGAAGATCAACGCGGCGCTCATGCGGCTGGCCGCAGCGGCCGAGACATCTCCCGGACGCACCCCGGAGCAGCGCGAGGCGAACGCCGACGGCCTGCGGGCGCTGCTGCTGGCGGACCTGACGTGCCCCCCGTAGGACGGCTGGGCCTGCTGCCCACGCTCAGCGACACGGCGCAGGTCATGGCCGGGGACGTCGTGCGGGTCGTCGTCGTGGTGCTCGCCGCGCTGCTCGGCGGCGCCGTCATCCGCGTCGTGAAGAGCTCGGCCGGGACGAGCATGACCCGTTGGCAACGGGCCCGCTTCGCGTGTCTGCTCCTGGCGGTGCTGTCGGTCGCCGGTACCGAGGTGGAGCAGTTCCACCAGGAGGTGACCTGGCGGCTGCCGGTCAACCTCGCCTTCGTCGTCTGCGGCCTGTACGGGGTGTGGGCGATGCGGCAGGGCCGCGACCACGCGCCCGACTAACGTACGGTTCCGTGGCCCCCAGGACGGGGGCGGCCCCACCCGTACGGCTGCAACCGACGGGCAGGGCCTTGATCGTCACTGGGAGACGACCCGTGCCGGAACGTACTGCCCTGCCCGCCGTGCCGACAGCCGGGTCCCTCGACCGGCTCGACCCGACGAACCTCGCGCTCGCCGGCTTCCTGGCCCGCTACCGCGGCGCGACGCTGCGGGCCTACCACGGCCACCTCAAGCTGTACGTCGGCTGGTGCACCGGGGTCGACCTCGCCCCGCTCGCCGCGACCCGCCCGCACCTGGAGCTCTACCTGCGGTGGATGGAGCAGCAGGGCTGGGCCGAGGCGACCGTCTCGCTTCGCTTCGGCACCGTCGCGACGTTCTACAAGTACGCCGAGCTGGACGGCCTCATCCCCCGCGACCCGTGCGTGCACGTCACCCGCCCGAAGGTCAACCGTGCGGCGCAGCGCCGGACGTTCCTCACCCCGCTGGAGTACGCGAGCCTGCTGGAGGCGTCCCGTCTCGCCGGCCCGAGGGAGCACGCGCTCGTCGCGCTGCTCGGGGTGCGCGGGCTCCGCATCGCCGAGGCGTGCAGCCTCGACGTGGAGAGCATGTCCGTGGTCAACGGCCACGAGTGCATCACCTTCGTCGGCAAGGGCGGCGACATCGCGACGCTGCCCCTGCCGATCCCGGCGATCCGGGCTGTGCGCGCCGTCATCAGCGACCGCGAGTCCGGCCCGCTGCTGCTCAACCGCGTCGGGGTGCGCATGAACCGCGTGGCCGCGACCCGCATCCTGCGCCGCCTCGCCGCCCGGGCGCACATCGCCACCCGGATCAGCCCGCACAGCCTGCGCCGCACCTTCTGCACCAGCGGGCTCGCAAGCGGCGTCCCGATCTACGAGATGCAACTCGCGATGCGCCACAAGGACCCGGCGACCACCGCGCTGTACGACATGGCGGCGGGCAACATGGACCGCGACGCCGCCCACCGGGTCGCGAGTTACCTGTCCGGCATGGCGAGCTAGCCGCGGGACACTCGGCAGGCCCGCGACCTACCATCGCCGCGTGAGCACCCCCGACCCCGACGCCGGCCTCGTCGTGGACGTCGAGGTCGTCGCCCGACGCGCCGGCTACACCCTGCCGCTCACCGACGACGCACGGCAGGCCCTCCGCGACGCGATCGAGGACGCGCAGGCCGATGTGCAGGGCTACCTCGGCCGGGGCTTGCTGCCCGTCGAGTACAGCGAGAGCAGCTGGCGGTACGGGCCGCTCGGGGCCGTCACGTCCTACCGGCTCGCCCACGGGCCCGTCGTCGCGCTGCTCGAGGAGACGCCGGTCGACGGCGGGGACTACTACGTCGTCCGCTACCTCGCCGGCCTCGACGCCCGCACCGCGCCGCCCATCGTCCGGTACGTGCTCGCGCACGCGGCCGCGCTCGCCCGGCAGCACCCGAACGCGAAGGGCTACGGGGCGGTGCGACGCATCCGGTCCCTGTCGGTCGACGGGCAGAGCGTGAGCTACGACGCCGAGGGCGGCGCGGCCGGCAGCGGCAGCATCGGGAGCCTGCCGAACCTGTCCGCGCTCGACGCCTACCGGCTGCGCGCCGGCGTCAAGGTCTTCCAGCGCCGCGGCGCCCCGGTGCAGCGGTGAGCGTCCTGCTCGCCGACCGGCGGCTCGGCATCCGGCGCCGCGGCGTCAAGACGACCAGCGCGTACGGGCAGGACGTGCTCGGCCCCGACGAGGACCCGCAGGGCCCGTGGCCCGGGCGCGCCCGCGAGCGCGGCGACGGCTCGTGGAGCCTCGGGGTCGACTCGGCCGCGCTGCCCGTCCGGGTCAACGACGTGGTGTGGGACGCCGACAGCGGGCAGGAGTGGCTCGTCGCCGCGCACGAGCACCTCGTGAACGCCGCCGACGACACCGTGGACTACCTGCGGATCGAGGCGCGCCTGCGCACCGGCGAGGGACAGACGGAGGTGGCCGGTGCCCCGGAACGGAAGTAGGACGACGGTCAGCAAGGACCTCGACGCGTACATCGCCCGCACGGTCGCCGCCCCGGCTGTCGAACGCGTCGTCCGCGAGGTCGCCGTCGTCGCGACCGTGCTCGCCCCGGCCGTCAAGGTGTGGCTCAGCATGCGCGACGACCGGGTGCGCGAGTCCCACGACCACACCGACGGGCAGGCGATCCCGAGCAACCTGCGCTACAAGGTCACGAAGGGCGAGGGGCACCGCACCACCCTCATGCGCGTGCCGCGGGACCCGAACGCGCCGCGGGACGAGGTGATCGAGTGCCGCTGCCAGTCCGTCACCGACCCCGACGCGCTGCGCCGACAGGTCCACGGCTCCCGGGTCGTCGTCGTCGGGAACGCCGCCGTCGGCGAGGTGTCGTGCAGCTTCCACCGGGTCGTGGAGAGCGAGCTCGGGACCTCCGAGGACCAGGGCGCGCACTTCATGTCGCAGGCGGCCCGGGAGGTCGCGGCACGGGGACGTTGACCCCGCCCGCGCCGTACGCTCCGCGGAGCCGTCCCCCACCGCGAGGAGCACCACCGTGACGCAGCCCGAGCAGCCGAAGGCGAAGACCGTCGAGGTCACGTTCGCCCACCACACGACCTTCAAGGGCGAGCCGGTCAAGCCGCTCGACACGGCCGTGATGGACGTGGACGAGGCCCGCGGCTTCGCCGCCGCCGGCATCCTCACCATCGACACCGAGGACCAGGCGGCGATCCTGGCCCTGTCCGAGGGCACCGCCCCGGAGCCCGCCGCGCCCGCCGACGACAGCGACGGGCGCATGGCGGCCGGCGACGACCCGGGCCGCTACACCGTCCCGCAGGTCAACGACTACCTCGCCACGGCGGACGACGCGGAGAAGGCGCGGGTGCTCGAGGCCGAGCGCGCCGGCAAGGCGCGCAGCAGCATCGACGGCCTGTAGCCCGTGGGCAGGGCGGCCGACCTCGCGGCGGCGGACTCGCTGCCGGTCGGCCGCCTGCACCTGCGGGCCCACCCGGTCGTCCTCGGGCTCGTCGGCGATGACCCCGACCGGGCGTGCGGCTACCACAACCGCCCGCCCTACCCGCGGCTCGTGCTGCGGCACACGCCGTCCGGGAGCGACCGCGGTCTGCTGTGGCTCATGGAGCAGGTGCTCCAGCTGGAGGCGTACGGCGACCCGGACCTGTCCACGGGCGACGACGTGCTCCGGGCCCTGCTGTACGCGGGCCTCGGGGCGCTCGCCGAGCTCCCCGACCTGCCGCAGCCCCTCGCACCGGGGCTGGCCGTCGTGACGAACGTCGGGAGCAGGGGCTCCGGCGGTCCGTCCTACGAGCCGACCGGGCAGCCGCGGTGGGTTGGGACGTTGGCGATGTCTGTGCATCCGCCTCACCCGACGGACTGACGCAGCGCCCGCTTCGCCTCCCTGTTCCGGGTGCGGTGGCACTCTCGACACCGGCGGCTTCCGCTGACGGGCTGCCGGTAGGTGTTCTCGGGCGTCCAGGGGTGCCCGGCGTGACAGGCGGCAGCGGCCTCCTGCTCGACGGCCTGCGTCTGGCGGTACCTGCGCTCGGTCGCCCTGCGGCAGTCCGCGCAGAGGCGTCTGCCGTTGCTGTCGGGGGCCGGCGCAGGGTGCAGCCCGTTGTTGCACGTCTCCCGTGCCGCCACGGCTCGCTGCGTGTTCTCGCGAGGCGTGACGGGCTCAAGGTGGCTCGGCCTGACGCACCGCCTGTTCCTGCACAGGTGGTCGAGCTCGGTGAACGCGTGCAGCGAGAGTCCGTGCTCGCGACCGTAGGCGTAGCGATGCGCCCCGACCTGACGCCCCGACTCGTCTCGGAACACGCCGTAGCCGCGGTTGCGCGCCGCCTGCCACTCCCAGCACGGGCCGAGCTTGGGGGCGTGTCCCGGGGTGGGTCCGTCACGCCGGACCTTCGTGTCGAAGCGGTGCCACGCGTCGGGGCGCGGCCCGTCCGTGGTGCCGTGCTTGCGCCACCGCCGGTAGTGCGTCCGGCAAAGGCCGAGGTCCGTGATGTGGACCTCCCGCTGGCAGGCAGGGACGCCGCAGATGTTCACCCGTGCAGCCTACGAGACACGGATCGTTGCCTAGTCGCGGTGGCCCTGTCGGTCCACCCCGCGACCGCCTGACCCTCGACCTCCACCTGAGCCTGACACTAGGCACCGGCCGCGCCTAGCCTCCGAGCTACGCCCGCCGGGTCCGTCCGGCCAACAGCTCAGGAGAGTGCTCATGGCAGGAGACGCGACCCGCATCGTCGTCGCACAGGTGGCGCGTGTGTGGCTGGCGAAGACCGGCACCGTCGCCCCCGCGGACGCCGAGGTGCCGATGCCGGCCGGCTGGAAGGACACGGGGCTCTTCACCCCCGACAGCCTCGGCTTCTCGACCGACCCGGCCTTCGAGGAGGTCCGGTCCCACCAGTCGAACTACCCGACCCGTCGCTTCCAGACGCAGGACGCGGCCTCGGCCGAGGTCGACCTGCAGGAGTGGAGCGCCGACAACTTCGCGGCCGTCTACGGCGGCGGCACGGTCATCGTCGTCTCGCCGGCGGTGCCCGGCCCTCCCGCGAAGGCCGCGCAGTACCGGTTCGCGCCGCCCGCGATCGGTGCCCGCAAGCAGGTCGCGGCGTGCATCGAGCTCATCGACTCGACCAAGCGGTACCGCCGGATCATCCCGCTGTGCGAGCAGGCCGAGGGCGTCGAGCAGTCCTTCGAGAAGGCCGGGGAGAGCACGCTCCCGCTGCGCCTGTCGGTCATCGGCTCGGACGTCGGCGACCCCTGGTACGACCTCACCAACGACCCGGCGTTCGCGGCGATCTCGCTCTTCGCGTAGCCCCGCAGCGTGTCCCTGCCCCTCACCCTCCACCGGAGGTTGAGGGGTAGGGCACACTCTGTGCATGACGGACACCCCCTCGCCGGCGCTGCTGGACGACGACCTCGACTTCGACCTCGACAGCATCGCCGCGCAGCGCCGCGAGGGCGGCAGGCGCCCGATGCGGTTCCGGTGGCGCAACGAGGTCATGGAGCTGCCGAGCGAGCTCCCGCTCGACGTGCTCGCCCCGCTCAAGGGGCAGGCGTCGTCGCTGTCGCTGGTCTTCGCCGAGGCGATCGGCGCCGGGACCAGCGGGGGCGGGCGGGACTCGACCGAGATCATCCTGAGCGTCATCGCGTCGAAGCCCGACCTGCCGTCCGAGCTGGTCGACGCGGTGACCGAGATGGGCCGGCGGCTGTTCAACAGCGAGGAGCACCCCGAGCAGTGGGAGCGGTTCATCGCAGGCCGGCCGAGCACCGACGACGCCGTGGCCCTCGGCCGCAAGCTCTTCGACCGGTACGGGGTGACCCTGGGGGAAGCCTCGCCGTCCAGCGGCTCGTCGCCCGCCGGTGGACGGACCTCGAGTGCGACTTCCGGCGCGAGTACCACGGCCTCGACGCCCGAGGGCTCTTCGCCCGACCAGGCACCCCCGGCTTCATAGGCGTACGCCTGTGCTGGTCGCTCATCCGCGGCCTGCCGAAGGGCGCACTGCTGTCGAAGCCGCCGGGCGGCGCGCCGCCCAGCTGGACCCTGCAGGAGGAACTGCTCGCGCAGGTGGTGGAGGAGCTCAGCATCCTCACCTCCGACCACCGCAGGAAGAAGCCCCGCAAGCTCCCCCGTCCCGGTGACAAGACGAAGAGCACCACTTCGCAGGGCATGGGCAAGGCGGTGGCGGTGCTCATGGGCAGCAGGCGGAAGGTGATGGGCCAGTGACCGTCGGCGCAGGCGACTACGAGGCCGCACGGGTCGTCGTCGCGGTCGAGTCCGACACGACCGGCTTCGCCCGTGCGCTGCAGGCGAAGCTCGACGCGGCCCTGCAGGGCGTCGCCGCGCAGGTGAAGGTCGCGCTCGACAGCAGCGGCCTGCCCGAGCAGGTGCGGGTCGCCGCAGAGCGCGCCGGGCGCAACGCCCGGGCCGTCGTGCAGGCGACGGTCGACGCGTCCGGGCTGCGGCAGGAGGTCGAGCGCGCTGCCGAGACTGCCCGGGCCGCATCCGTGCAGGTCCCGACGCACGTCGACCGCTCCGAGCTGCGCCGGCAGGTCAACAACGCCTCGGCCGGGCTGCGCCTGACCCGCGTGCGGGTGCCGCTCGACGTGGATGCCTCCGACCTGCAGAGCAGGGTCAACGCGTCCGTCTCCCGCCTGCGCGCCCTCGCGGTCCGCGTCCCCCTCGACATCGACACGACCGCGCTCGACGCGGCCGTCGCGGCTGCGATCGCCCGGGTGCGCGCCGCCGTGGGGACCGTGAGCGTCCCCCTCGACATCGACACGACCGGGCTCGCGGCCCGCCTCGCCGCCGCCATGGCGGCGGCCCGCGCCGCGGCCGGCAGCATCGACGTGCCGATCAACCCCACGGGCGGCGCGGGCGGCGGCGGGCCCGGGGGCGCGGGCGACCGGGCCGCCGGCCAGTTCGCCGATGCCTTCCGCCAGCGAGTTCGGGCGGCGTTGGCGGACCTACCGACACCACGCATCACGGTCAACAGCACGGACGCCGAGCGCAGGATCGTGGACCTGCGCTCGCAGCTCACCACCCTGCGCAACGCCCGCATCGGCGTGGACCTCGACGCCGCCGAGGCGGTCCGCCGCGTCACCGCGCTGCGGGCCGAACTTGAGGCGCTGTCGCGGTCGGACGCGACGGTGCAGGTGCGCGCCGACGCGGCAGCCGCCGCCGCCGAGCTCGCGGCGATCCAGCGCGAGGTCGACCGGCTCGACCGCTCCGACGCCGACGTGGACGTGAACGTCAACGGGCGCGGCCTGCAGGCGGTCGCCTCCGGCATCACCTCGGTGGCATCCGGGCTGCTCGGGCTCACCGGGCTGCTCGGCGGGCTCGGGGTCGGCATCCCCCTGCTCGCGGCCCTCGCGTCCGGCCTGTTCGCGGTCGCCTCTGCCGCGTCCGCTGCCGGCGGGCTCATCGCCACCATCCCCGCAGCCCTGTCCGGGCTCGCCCTCGGCATCGGCACGCTCACCGCGGCCTTCTCGGGGATCGGGGAGGCGACGAAGGCGCTCGGCAAGGAGACGGCGGGGGCGGGTGCCGCGTCGGGCGCCGCCGCGAAGGCGCAGGAGGCCGCCGCCCGCCGAGTCGCCGACGCACAGCGCGGGGTAGCGGAGGCCAGCCGGCAGGCGGCACGCGCCCGCGCCGACGCCGCCCGCAGGGTCGCCGACGCGGAGCGCAACCTCGCCGAGACGGTCGAGCAGACCGCGCAGCGCAACGTCGAGGCCGGCCGGCGGGTCGCGGAGGCCCGCCGTGCGTTCGCGGAGGCCGTCGAGCGCGCCGAGGAGCGGCAGGAGCAGGCCGCACGCAGGGTCGCCGACGCCCG
>Ga0210040_10003076_pt1 | contig 22862 bp, 10 predicted proteins | sample CryGeyCG12114_NA_FD_185462 | JGI IMG/M metagenome (GOLD analysis project Ga0210040, IMG submission 185462) | Groundwater microbial communities from aquifer - Crystal Geyser CG19_WC_8/21/14_NA (SPAdes) (version 2) | ecosystem: Environmental > Aquatic > Deep subsurface > Groundwater | place: USA...
GTTGATGTCTCATGTCTGATGATCTTGTACCATGCACTGTGAGCAACTTATATATTCTTTTGGACATGCTAACTAACAATATATACATACACTATATAGAACAAACAAGACAGAGCTGGAACCAGTAAGCGAATGTCTATAGGGTTAAATTGAATCTTACCACTACCATTATTTTCAGGTAATGCTGCTGGATCTTTCTCAATCCAAGCGAGTTTTAAACACAAAAGCTTCTTATTATAATAGCGGGAAACATTCAACTGTTTTATTTGGTTCCAAGCACGTAAAATATACGGGGGACAAGACGGGGAAAAAGGTTGGATGACAGGATAGGAAACGTGAGCCATCTACTTCTTCAACTGGTGCTGGGGCTAGGGCTCTGTACACTTTTTTCTTGCAGTGTGGCAATTGACAATGGTGAAAAAAAAGTTGGAACACAAACTGACGGACTGAGCGTCAGTGCACATGGAATAAGTGGTGGTACATTGGAAGAGGAGAACTTTCTAACAAGAACCTCATCAATCATTCATGTGAAGATGGGGAAACCTTTGTGCTCCTTATATTTGTGCACTTTTTTGTATAGTCGCAACCACCGTTATTATCAACTTGGTTAGTCACAGTAGTAGTCTCATCAGAAATTTACTGTTTTCCTCGTCCCATAGTTTCGTACTCGAGACACAACAACTGTTGGAAAAGAATTGTCAACTTTTGACAGTGAACAAGTCCAAGGGATCCTTGGTAGATGGATTTTCTAGTTTTCCCTTAATGCTTCGTTTATTTGGCTATAACGACACGTTACAAGTACTCAAAGTGTTACTTTTTTGTATGTGCTCCAGACAACACTCTATATATGCTGCTCAACATTTGCTACATGCATACAGTTGCATTATTATTGTCCGTTCCATAAGATAAAAATAACATGCAAACTTAACTGGGCGTCTGAAGTATCCATTATGCATTGACTGAGGAAGTATAGATGGTTTTATTTTTGACAACGGTCAATCTTGTAGTCAGTTATGCAGATTATGTCATTATGTGCAATAAATTCGTTAGGACTGAGGATATTATGTTTGCTGTCTCTATGGTCTGTTAGTTTTGTGAAGCCGTTTTGTATTCCAGTCTGTTCTGGTGAACTAACAAACTTTAAGAAAATGCCCAAAATTGTGCCTTAAACTAACATACGCATGTACACAGTTAGTTAGTAATCAAGTAAATGGATGACACAGGTTGTGAGTGATGGATTACAGTTCGTATTCAGTTTTCATTGCATTCCAAGTGAAAGCAGAGGCGACTGGAAAAATAAGCTTATGTTGCATTTCCATCATCTTGTAGAGTGGTGCATTCTCCCCGAATATATGCCAGATCCACATTTATTATTACAGTTGGAAAAAATTGCATTCCCCGTGTGAGGCTCACTAGGAGCAGTGTTACAGATAATTCATCATCATTATCAACTAGTCTTTTATTTTTACATGCTTCTTATTTATTTACTCTCCCATGTGCACATTTTTTTTAGTGTCAAAGTAGATTTTCCTGTCCTTACAAATTCTTAATCCATGTACACTGCCAGTTATCCTTACTAGATGAGATGCGCACACAGGTATGAACCTTAAGAGCGTACATTCCCAGTTTACCCTCTCGTGGGAGGTAATATCTGTTTAGATGGAATGCAAGCTTGCAGACCCATTTTAAGTCATTTTACTAATTAAGTAAAGCTGTGTAGATATCTCAGTGCTAAAATATTCACACTTATGCAATAAAAGTGGAAATAATTCAATCTTTGTCAGTTTTGGGGACACTCGACAGTGGATGGTAAATCAAAGAGGCACATACGATAAGATATGTGTTTCCCTCCGCAAGCTTACACACGCCGACGAAGGGTTTTAAAAAACTGAATCTGTATTCATTCTACGAAGAATATGCAAAACTAGAAAACAATCTGGAACTGTCTGAGCGTATACAATTTTGTGTCCATCAAGTGACATGAAAAATTCATCCGAATTCCAGTACTACCAACTATACTCGTGAAATTGATACAAACGGACTATAGTACATCCTACAAAAACTCCATGTGTGCTCCATGTCTACTGCTTTTGTAGTTGTTAGTTAGTGTAACACTATAAACACATATACACACATGGGAAAGAAATCTCATGTGAACTACATACTCGAGCTCTCAGTCAGTTTCACAATCATCATAATACCAAATGCTGCCTAAGAGAACATGATAAAATTTTCAAACAAAGTAAATGGATCTGAAAACTCAACTGGGGGAATTAACGGGGATAGAACAGAGACATTTTAATAACTCATGAGGATATCTCATCCCTCAAGACATATCTTGTTACCAATTTTATCTAGTTGCTCCTTCATTAATTTTTGAGTTTCACAAATTGTTCTCAGTTATGGTCCACTATGAGCAGATATTGCTTTTAATGAGACTTTGTAGACCGAGTTGTTTGCTCCCTGAATTCCTGTATCTACAAGGAACGGGATACATGCTTTTTGGCTTAATTAAGGAAAGACTATGAGGATGCAATCATTTAAACAAAGGATAATGACCATACGGCATTTTGAATATGCAAGGGACAGGCCTGAGAACGAAAAGTCAATTTCGGGCTCCAGATTTCCCCATTGTGGGAATATTTATTCTTAGAATGTTACATGATATTTTCTTCTCTCGTTGTTACACTGAAGCTGTGCTCTATGAAAAGAGAAATCTGAAGGAATTTCAGTTCAAACGCTTAAGTAATGTTGTTTTATAAAATTTAGTTTTGAAAAATCTAAATGTTTTAAAACTTTCATCAAATAAACAATAGATGAAATGAGGATATTTAAAAATTTCTCTGACTTTTCTAATCAATTTCAATAATAAGGCATGCAGAAAATATTTGGGTAATTAGCTGTTTGGCTGTAATTGACTGTGCAGATCAATATTTAACCCATTGACTGTGGGTGAAATAAGTTTTAATGAATAATGAAAAACAATGGCTCAATAATTAAATGATTCTAAATAATTCTAGCAAATTTAGCAATTTGCTAGAATGTTGAATAGATATACATGTAGATGGGAGTGATTATAGAATTATATTAGATATTTCGTAACTGAGCATGGCAACTTGTTTCGATTTAAGAGGGCAGTTGAACAAATTTGAGGATTTTTTCGTAAATGCAACTTAAGCACAAATATTATTTGGATGGATAGGATTTCATTTTTATCTCTACTATTGAGATTTTTAATGCAGTTGCCGTTACACTTTTGAAAAGTTTTTATAGTTTAAAAAAGAAGTAAATTCCTGTATGTGTTATTCTATTTGGCTACTCTTGTTTGTTTGTTTCTCGTTAAGTCCTGAATTTTCAATGCTGACAAAGTGTGCTGAGTGCTGGAGATAAAAAGGAAAACTTGTCGAGTAGGAGTAGTTTATAACAAGTTTAGCGTAAAAAACTGATTTTTATTTGCAAACGAGTAAATAATGTTATAAACATGATCACCAAGTTGAAAATTCAAAAGAAGTTACTTTTATGAGTAGTACACCCATGTTAAAAGTTTAAAAAAAGTTACTTAAAAAGACTTGAAAAGGTTATTTTATGGAAAATTTGATTTTACTCTTTTCCTATGCTCAAAGAAACATCTCCTTCGCACTAACACGAATTTACATACCTTTTTTATTATCCTTTAAAACATAAATATTAGTTTCCTAGCCAGAATGACTCTGTTTAAAAAACATTGTGATAACATTAAAAATTCATGAAATTGGCTCCGTTTTTCACTCTTTTTGTTTACATTGCTGTGTATGTTTTTAGACGGATGTTTGGTTTTAAAAACATCATCTTTATGAATTGTTTTTTTCAAGCTGGCAAATAAGACAAAAAATTTAAGTAACAAAATTCCCTTCCTTAAACCGTACACTCTACACGGGATTTAGACTGGTTCATCTAATCTAGTCAGTGCTATTTTACGGGCTCATAATAGTACAGAAAAAGTTAAAACACCTGTATAAATTATTCCGCTTTTACTGAAAACAGTAAAGCATGCACCCAACAATACAATACATCGAAATAAGTAAACAATTGTACAAACTCGTGTCTAGTCATTCAAGAAGGACTTTTGCCTCTCAAATTTACACAGAATATAATTCAATACTTTCTTCGTTCCCGGTTCAGTCGACTCACTCACTCATAGCTTCAAAAACAGCTTACTAACTTAGCTCACCAATTAGTTGGCGAATCCTTATCAATACCTAATGCCTAAACTTGTGACAGACTGTATTGTGTCTAGAAAAATAATAAAGACCGGGGAGAATGTTTTGAAATTTCCTAGACTTTTCCATACACTTTAATTAAAAGCAAATAGCTACTTGCTTACTATTCATTCAATTCGTCTGCTATTCTTTGTCAAGTGATTTGATTACATTGCTCACTAAAAGTTGAATACCATTCTGACTCTGTGTATTGAACGAGCGACGAGTGATTTGGTCCCATTGGATTTCTCAGTTTGTGATTGAAAGTGAGAGAGAAAGTAAAAAAAAAACGCAATCGGTAGTTACAATCTAACTGTCTTTGACACCTGAAACCAAATCCTGAGAGTGACAGGAGAAAGCTCCTATCGATTAGTTGAGCTACTACTTTTTGAATGCAAAGACAGACTCGAGTATCTAAATATATGCGACTTATATAGATAGTGAGTTAGCTTGAGTGTAACATATTTACTAACTAACCAACTAAGCCACTTTACTAACAAACTGTGACAAATGCTTTTGGGAGCCACAGCTCTCGTCTGCTATGAATGTGAATCCTTAAATTCAGACTTCAGGGTTCATCAGATCATTACTATTATAGTAATGGTGAGTGTCACTTTTGCCCTCCCTTTCACTAGGCAAATAATTACAGACTTGTGAAAAGGAAATAAGGATTGGCTTATCCTCCCTTTCAGAACCATTCCATTTATAATACTACTGCGTTGAATTTGTTGGTATAGGATGCTGTACAAAGTTAGAATGTGCATATTATTATCATTTAGGACAGCTTTTCGGTAATAAAATAAACAATTTTGAGTTAATACTACGTTCACTATAAACATACCCTGTCGAGCCAACTTGTTTGACAAACATTTCTATAATTATGCAAGGGCAATCATGATAATTGACTGGCTCATTTGGAATGATTCGATGCCGGTATGGAAAACGGATATTTTTTCATCAACGTTAAAACTACGAGTTAAATATTTCAAATGGAAATATATGTACAGTATGATATTTGAGTCACTTTTCATTAAATCCTAATTCGACAACTCTGGCAGCCCGTACAACACATACTAAATATATACAAGTTTAATGTTTGAACGAAAGCCGATTTTTCAAACGTATTCTTGCTTTGTATTGCATAAAAGCGTATATTATAATGATAAAAGTTGCATAACAAACTATATTTTTCATTCCATTGTGCCGTCCAATGGAAATCAAAAGACACCACACGCCTACATACCATTGTCCACAGATAGAGAACATGTCAGTATAAAACCCTATGTGACTGCACATCAGTCAGGTACAAATTATAAGTAACTATGAAGTGAGCGAGCCAGAGAATTCACTTTGATATGAACACAATACCACAACACTTAACACATCCATTTCTGCATATTACTGTCAACCGCACACACATTTTCCCTCTCTCTCTCGCTTCCCACTTTCCCTTTCTTTAGTCACTACGTTTTGTTCTCAACATTGCAAATTGCAACCATGGTATGGCTCCCTCCTATATGCATTATGATGTAAGTCATTGTAACCCAAGTTGTGTGTGTCATCTACTTGTACCATCAGTAGTGGGAACGAGAATATATCCACCATTTCAGTGAAACATAATAAAAACTTTTTTCATTCACCTGCAGACTGCAGACCTATAAGACCCACGAAGAAAGTTTCAAAAAGTCTTTCTATCTTTGCCACTTGTGCAAAGGGAAAAAACCTGAGCGTGTTCATTCAAACTGTGAGGGTAGTAGAAACTATAGTTGGCTATAATAACAAACGCGAGCATAGTGATACTAGTCAGTAAATATAGAGTGTGTAGGCAAGTGGTAAGGTTAGTAAGTTGGCCAGAACATTACATCAAAGATGGTCGCATGTGAAAAACAGGGATATGCACTCACATTTTTTACACCCATTCTTTACATTATGACCGTATATTTTTTCCTAAATTGCCTCTTTCCAGTCCCACCAAAGTTAGTTAATTAAAATTAGTTCACCCAGTTTAGAGACTGACTGAGCGAGATAATATTGAGTAGCTAACCAAATTTCTCTAATTTCAATCCCTTCTGTGTACTCCTACTCCTTGGGTGAAAAGACCTTTTCAGGGGAATAGTTGGCCTACATTCCTCCATGTCCCTTCAAAGACGGGAAATTGGAATGGCAAACTTGACGTTGTTTGTGCTTGTACATTCTAAACATGAGTCTCCTCTGAAGAACGGTAAATTAAGCGATATTTCCTGACATGTTGCCATTAGCTGGCTAGGACATCCACACGCATTCATGTTCTCAACGGAAGTAGGATGTGAACGACAACATTACATATGCTAACACGGGGAACACTAACTTTATATATTCATAGTACGTGTTCACCCATACCAGATTTTATTAGCTACCATAAGTTAGTTAGTAGTAGTTAGTTGTTATGGATTTGTTGCTAAGGTTTTATTCGCATCTTGTATACACGTTGGTGTCCCAAATCATGGTATAATAGCCTAGTATATACAAAAACAGTTTAATTTGCATTTGCCATCCATTCCACACACATTTGGTATGCATGATGAGCCACTCATCATCTCATACTACATGTGTTATCTCCCACCCAACAAATCTCAGGCAGTTAGTTATGTGCTTACTTTTAGTAAGTCCGTATATGTTTGTTACTTGCAAAAGTAGCAATCAAATTTGTGTACTTTACTTTCTCATACTGCCTACATGCACGCGAAAAGCAAGGATTTTGTATTTAGTTTGCGAGAACTCATGTGTGAGTTAGTTAGTTATTGAAAGTTATTGTTCAATTTCAATTCAATGGGAAATCGTAAGATGTGCCACCTATGGAATAAACCTGCTACTTACGCTTTTTTTTTCTTGGTGGCACAGAAGACGTAGATAATTAGAAATGAAGACTTGAAAAAGAAAGGAGCGGAAAGTTAAAAATGCTGCTGTTTTTTCTACAAAGTGTAAACAGAAGTAGCTACATTAAAACAAGTAACTGCTTTTACTCTTGGTGGCATACCTTCTGATTTCCTTTTGAATAGGAATTGGCCAATAAGAGATATTGTATTTAATGTGAATATGAGAGCTTTTTAAAAAAATGATAATTTTTAGAGTTTTTCAATAACTAACGGTTTTTTATATATATAGAAATTAGGTCACTCCAATCTAGAGTTCTCAAATATTCGACACAGGCACGCCAAAAATTATCGTGATCGGCGAAATTTTCGATCCGAAGGTTTGCTCGACTGGAAGTTCGAAATAATAGCTTCAAGCCATCAAAATTCGTGATTGGCTCTAATTTGAGATCGTTGAGAGCTCTAAAAATAAGCAAAGAATAGAATGATTCGTGTCATTAAGAGGAGCCAGGAAACTAAAAACCCTAGGCACTGCCTTCTTCTCATTTGGATTGGAACTTATAGTTAGTTAATTATTCATCAGTATTATGAGAAAAAGTTTAGGTCTAGTTCTCTGGACTAATAGTTTCCAATTGCTTGAAATAAACTTGAGTCCCAAACTAAAATAATGATATGAGGTTATAAGTGGACAGAATTGCCCAAAGAAATCAAGTAGAGAAACTCTAAACGACACTTGTGAATAATATATCTTTTCTAATGAGGAAGGTGGGTGTGTGTAGATAGACAAAAGCATTTCATTTATATTGGAAATGAGATACGAATTGCATTCTATATCCTGTCTAGTTTTATGAGTTGCATGCAGTTTTGTGAACTAGTATTTTTTATTGATAGTATATAACAATCATTTTTTTAGGAAATGAAGAAACCATTGAATACAGATAGATGAGGGATGACTACTATTATTATACTTTATCTATGAGTTTCATCTCTCCATTCCCCATGAAAAGAGGCTCAACAAATGAAGACTTAATAGAAAGTTTCTTTTCTCTTCAGCAAATACGCAGCTTGCTAACTAGACAACTAAACTTTATATTATTACATGCTTTATCTGCACTGCTACCCAATGTCTTACATCATAATCCTATTTTATATATTTCAAAAATAATTATCACTTCGCGTAAATCCTGCATTGTGGCGAAAGTTTCCACTTTTCTTCCGTTTCTTGCTACCTCTGTATCTCGGAAAAGCTTACTTTTCTACCATTATGGGTTCTATTCAGTTACATGGAACTTTCCCATTGCTTTTTCATTCCTTCCCCTGCAGATGATTGTCACACCTAGCCCAAGATTCACGTTTTTATGTCCCTTTATACTGTAGGAGGGCGTGGAAGGAAACTTTGTGAATTGTGATCGTCTTCTTTGTTTTAACTAACACTATATACACACTTTACGGAAAAGACTAGAGTACTAAATGGTACTGCTAATGTGAATTTAAAGTGAAAAGGAAAAGTAACTTCCATGATTGTTTGATACGGTCCATAGAACTCAACACTTGCTATTATGAGCGTATGGCCTTTGCAAATCATATGGAATCATCTTTATGAATTCATCAAGTCAGTAACTAAAGTTAATTCCCAGTCTTTCAAACAGGGCGTCCATTTTTCATCCTCCGCTCCACAGACTTTTATGGAACACACACAGGTTGGATGAACCTCTCACAATTTTTGCATGCTCATGCTCCTAGACTCTAGTATTTGCCCGGAATCTGACTAATTACTCAAAAGCATTATAACTGTGAAAAGAAAGTTAGCTTGTGGAAGTTTGTTTCAACTTTTAATCACTCTGCTATGCCCACATTAACGGAGAGAGAGTGCCTTCAAGGCTGATAAAAATCTACAAAGGAGAATGAAATCAAACCACTTACCATGCAAAAACGGTTCACAGCGTGAAATGGAGTGATGATGGGAACTTTTTTGGCTTCAAATTGAAAAAAATTGCGGTTCTCTACGTTCAAATGTTTTTTGCATTTCCAAAAAGAGCCCAGTTGTAATTGAACGTTCATGTCATAGTGGTTGCACCATGGGTAGACTTGCTTTCACTTCAGAAAAAAAATCCAAAATTTACACAAAAGTTTAATCACTATGCAGTTTTCATGTGCTCACGACATGCTCTCTTGTCCAGGCTCAATAGATTTTTACAACATTTCATGTTGCTGTGCGGTATGCGGAAACACAGAGTAAGGGGCTATACGCATGTGGTTTTAGATGGATTTTTCCTACCTTGTACACACAGGTAGCCAAACGTACATGTATTCTAGACACAAATAGTCTAGGGGTGTAACGAGACTCTTGTCTTCAACAGAGAGAAGATTCGTGTGTCACTTTTCTGTGGAGACTGATGCCTGCAACCCGGTATTCCACTTTATATGGAACACTCGTTGGGGGAATCTGCTCGCTTGCGCAACGCTCCCTTCACAGACACAGGAAAACTAACTAACTGTACAGTGAGCATTGCATGCTACCCAATACCGATCCTCTATTCGCACACACGGAACACACAAATACAAAGCGTTGTGTCCACTGAAACCTGTGAGCCATGCAAAAGTACGTACATGAATATGTGCACACGCCTTCCTTTATGCATGGCAAAGAAGGGACCGCATATGAAGTTGGTAGCATGGCCATCACCAATAAGGTACGGGAATTTACAATATCATATTTCTGACCACATCTTGCCATAATTTTTTCACTTTCATCGTCTAAAGAATGTCTTTGGTCAATATGAGTTTCGGTCCAACAACCGCATCTCAACTTTTGTGTGCGTTTGTCTTTGCTGCATGGATTTGTCACAAAACACACAAGAAACGTCCGAATTCGCAGGAGACAGACGTGTTGTATATTCTGCCTACGTGATTGCATACATTACAGACACTTTCCAATTCCAATAATAGGTTGCAGTCCAAAAATGTGCGTTAGCATTATAGCGATTGAGGCAATCGTTTAATTTATGGACGAGAAAAAAGAAGACATTTTTTCAGTTGGACCCAGTAACTGGTGTTACCTAACTATAAGTACGTGTGGTTAACCAATCAAAAGAAAAAGCACTGTTCTCTCCTCTATGACATGGGAGCGGCTGAATTATGCGTGTAATTGAGCTTTCATGGTAGGACAAGGATGTTATGCCTAAATATGTAATGCATATGGTCAAAACATACCGTCCTGAATAATTCATTCAATGAATAAATTGGGAAGTCAAAGTGATTTTTCTCTCGACCAAATGTCCGGATGCGTGTATGTGCCCATATTTTCGGAAATAATGGCAATCATGCAATCATCCATCATAATAAGAATGAATCAAATAATTATGAGCACGAATCCTACCTATTTTATGTTTGCTGGATCCTGTGTGTCTGTGTGTGACCATTACCTTGAGTGAGTGGCTACATAGTTTTAATGGCCTATAGTCAAGACTGGCCCACCCTTTGTAATCGCTGTGACTGATTGATTCTTGTAGCTCTCCAATGTGGAGAGCAGCTCAAATTAATAGAAAAGTAATAATAATAATATGAGATTGAATTATGTCGAAGGTATGGTAGGCTGGCTTTGAATGTACGTCAAATGAGTGTATATTTTTACTTTTCGTGATCTTGGTTTGATGTGTGCAAGGGTCACGTAGTTGAGCCCAACTTATTGTGTGTTATAATGGCTATGCGATCGCTATCGTATGAGCGTGGTGGTTCCTCTGAAGATTCATGAAAGAGGCAGATGTTACATTTTCCGAAAATGATTGTTGTAGTATTAATCCAGAACTGCACACGCATCACATTGCCTCATAGCGTTGTGAAAGTTAGCAAGCAAACAAAGCTATTTTAGGTAGCTAATGGTTGGGTGAGCCAAAATTATCCGTAATTGTTTTATGAAAATGCAAGAATAACATGTGCAACGGTTAGTTAGTTAGCTGTCAATCTGTGACAAAAATGGGGGAAACTTGCATGACTGAAATGGGAGATAGAAAACTGAAGAAAGCCATTTGTCATGAATCCTTATATAAGCATCTTTTAGATATATGGTATCAAGTCATCCAATATTTTAAGAATACTTGATTTACGGATTCTGGATCTTGGTAAAGCCTTCGGATCCTTCTTAAGACTACAAGGGCTTCTCTCATGCATATTTTCGAAGATTATTATTGTAATGGAAAAGGACATGTGCTGCTATGACTATGGTTTTATTTCAGCCACTGCCAGAGTGCCTCTGTCAGATGAGAGTGAACGCGATGTACACATGTAATGAAAAGTGACGTTGATGAAATAGGAAGGTTAGTGCGGAAGATAGGGAAAAGACGAGCAGTGTTTGAAAATGCGCAACTATTTCAGAGATATTAGAATTTATTAGGAAAACGGGCTCTCCCATGAGACATATTATTTTATTACCTCATTCACTTGACATTATACTGGGTGAGCGGAAATATGACCGCAAGTATTTAAGAGGGAGCCAAAATTCAGGATATACTAGGGCCTATAACTTTTGTTTACAATGGCACATAATGAACATTATGAGTTAAATAGTTTATTAACAAAATCGCCACTATACATACTAACTCAGGAGTCGGCAGGGCTAGCTTTTGTAGTAAGTTTTAAAACCATCAGGACAAGTGTTATCGCAAATCAATAGTTCTCCTTTGTGCCTCTGCACGTAAAATGCACCTGATTGTGTGCACATGGTTTGTGTGAGACAAAAACTCGGAATAAAAGTCTATGTTTCAAACTGACGTTCCAGGAATGTGAATGGAGCAGTGTGGAATCATAACTGGTCTCACTTTCTTACAGTCTGGGGCAACATTAAAACTATAAAATGGATGAAGTCCAGTTATTGATGTGGCCTGCATGCCCCAACCGGACCAGATGTCATTTTTCTACTCTTTCAGTCAGTCAGGATAGGAGGCATTGAAAGTTGCACATTAGGATTCGGGGATCCCATTTATAGTATTTGAAGAGGAACGCAATGTGCTGAGACGAGTTCGTAGTTTAGTTGATCCTCCAAAAATTAATATTCTATACCGTGTTTAATACTTACAGGAAATGTGTTAACGGTGATGATACACTAAAAATGGAAGCGACAAATGAGAGGTGCACAATTTAGTGGGAATTGGTTGCCTCGTCATTCCTGAGAGGAAAAAGAATACTTTAATTAGGTAAAATAAAAGAGCAAATACTACCCGTGATCTAACAAAAAATGTTGTCCCAAAAGTCTTAATGGATTAAGCGTTGGCTGACAACGTTTGTCAGCGATAATTTTTTTATTAAGACTTTGTCGAACCCAAGGTGTTTGGACGGTCAATGATTGACTAGCAACATATTTCGGTTGCTGCTGCACTACAATCAACTTTAGCAAGTTTGCGATATTAAAATGCCATATATGAACATTGGATGAGTTTCTTTGCATTGGGTTTTTGCAATCAATTGCGCTATTTTCGGATCGTTTGTTTTACGTTTTACGTTTGTTGCATTCTCAATTGAACTTTCGTTGTGTGCAGAGGCACATTTCATTGCTCTCACTTTTCTGTATTTTTTCATATTTATTTGTTGGCAATTTACTTGATATAAATTGAATTCAGTAAATAAATTCAGTGTCACCGTTTTTCTTGCAAACACAAACTACTGTCTACTTGTCTACCATTGTCTCATTTACTCAGCGTAGACTCATTGGTCCACTCTCTTTCATTGGAGTTCCATTACGGCTCCAACACAAGGATATAAACAATCAGCATCAAATTACTCAAAAAGTAGGCTTGTCAAGCCAGTAGACAAAAATACAAAATACTTATTCAGAAGTGTATGATAGAAGAATACGCTCTAAAAATTACTATTCAAAGTATGTCAGTCGACCAATATCTTGCATACAGGACTAGTATCTGTTACAGTTACCCATAGCTTAGATTAATTCTTTAAAAAATAAGTAAATCATAGCATATAGCATGACCATCATTATTATTTAGCTATTTCAGGAAATGTCCGTATATTTTATTTGCCGATTGTGGTTGTGGTAGTTTAATTATTTGAATCCACGCTACGTTTGTGACATTGTGACCCTGGAGAATACGGATTTAAAGCCGTCCCATGTCCCCTTCCAAACCGAGCCATTGAAACAACTCATCATATAATGACTTCAAAACCTCTAGTATTTGAACATGACGAATCATTTTCGAGTACAAATGTTGAGCGTCCGGTGGCTGAAAATAACAGAAATTAGAAATAAGCACACAACGTAGAATTTCTACTATCCTCGTTAATACTAGAAAACTAGTGATATTTTTTTACCTGAAGAAAACATTCCTTCGCATAAAAGGCGTTGAATTTGTAGGTCAACTGCATATAATATTTCATTAAAGAAAATGTATTTATTTCTGAGGACCCAAAGTTAACAGTGTATTCAACAACACGGGGCCACAGACACAGAAAACTGAGCAGGGATGATTCCTCCTGAAGAAAATCAAATAATTATTATAATCTTAGAAACTTTTAAGACCAGACAGCAAATTGTACGGTGAGATTTTAAACGGATAGTTACCAATGAAGCAGCAACAACATCAAAACTGGTCCTTGAAACACAGTCTTCCGGGATGAGGTATATTTTGTCTTTCACCAATTTATAAAATTTCTTCAAAATCCCAACTAATCTCATGTAATTGTACAAAATAAAAGGCCCGTCTACATAAAAAATTATCAGTAGGTAAGTAAATGATGACTCTTCTTGATTTTAATCAAAAAGACTTAAAACTCGGTCGAAAATTCAGTGCAATTAAATAGTAGAGTCAATACAATGCTAAAAGATGAACGCCATCATATTACGAAACTTACGGCGCCACTCAATGTCAGACTTCCCCATAAGATGAATAGAGTCCTTTACATCACGACTAAGAATGCCAAAAGCCAATGATATTTTCACCATTTTTTCCTTAAAACATTCTGGGAATGACTCCTCATGCAAGTCTTGCTTCACAAGCAACGAGCTAAGATCGCTTTTTTTTTGACAAAAACGAACATGATTAACATACACCATATACCATAAAATCTTGCATTTAAGTGGTCTAGAGATTTTTACCATAATTACTGATATTTACCGTACCAACCTAGCATATTTATTAATGGCGCCTGTATAACTTCTAGAATTTCCGGTGATGTTACCGATATCGGCGGTAATTACTGAATTTTTGGAATTTTTAAACATTGAGTAACTCTCCCAACGAAGAGAGGTTTCTTCTTCTACGTGCATAACTACGTAAAGTTTATTTTTGTGTCCAACTAACGGTTGGAAAGCATTATTTTTATCCAAAGAAAATCCCAATTTCTTCAAAATTGAGGAGCAGATATTTAAGAGTAGATATTTTCTGAAATACATCATGTCCATTGGGTGTCCTGGTTCTCGAATTTCTGCAGCTAAGTCCACCTGAAAGTAAAACGCATATTTATATCCGAGTTTAAATTACTACACGATTCAATTTTCCAACATGTAGCTTTAAACGTTTAAAATAACAGGTTAAGCACATAACCTTTATAACTGTGTAATTCGCAACATGCATGATGAATGTTGAATCTATTATCAATCATACCTTGTGAGCCCTGCTTATCATCAGACATTCCATCTTAAGTCGTTTTTGTAGCCAGCGAATGTTATCTTCCACCATCGCCGGCTCCATTCCAATCCTAACGTTCTGAACGGGATCATTGATCATGGTTTTTAGGCCTGTGGCTCTTCGGATCCTTTCTGGATAACACTGCAGTTACAAGCATTTTATAAAAGTTTCCACAAGTCTTTGCCAATCAGAAAACCAGAAATGATACAGAAAAACGATTTGATCATATACCTGAATATACTGCCCGAGCGGCAATAATGCATCGTTGTCAGATGAGAAACAGCTCTTGACTTGTGCCTCAGCAAAACTCAGAAAAGGTCTTCCAATCAACACCGAATATGGTTCAGCTTCAGCTTGATTGTACCTTTCAGACCTGTCTGAAGGGCTAAATTTGTACGCCTGAAGGCATTTCTCGACAAACACTTCCTGTAAATCAGGGTTGTCTTTGAATTTTATGGAGTTATGTTGCTCTCTCAAATACTCTAACCAGGATATAAGTAGTAGCCTCAATTTGTGTCTTAAAGGGTCCACATAATCGCCTGCTGTGGCTAAGGTTAACTCCATATTAAAAAACTAATCGAATATACATGAAAATCCTTATTGCTATTAATCAATATGATACAATAAAGAAGACAACGAAAGTCGAAACAGTGATAATATCCGCTTTTATACTTTGCTGAATCAAGACACGAAAAAACGATTCAAAGTTAATTACACGGACGTACGTAAGTATGAAAATTCTGACCGTGATCTAACAAAAAATGTTGTCCCAAATGTCTTAATGTCTTGAGTCAAATTTTGGTTTTACACCTCGTGTTTCGGCTTCGGCCACATACCCACGATCACGATTTACTACCTTCCCTGGTAGTTCAACGGTAATTCATACTGCACACCTTAAGATATGCGCCGTCGTCGTCGCAAGTTTTTTGGGCAAATATTCACGCCGTCGCCGCGTCGATAGAAAACGGCCGTCGTCGAATGTTTAAATACTAAATTAAAAAAACCATACTTAAAATTTTCGAGTATGAGCCGTGAAATTGTATTTTCCAAAGAATGAATTCCATACATTTTTTTGACCAAAATTTAAAAATGTTTTTACAAAATTTGTTATTTTAAAATTTAACCGCCAAATTTTAACTAAACTTAGATAAATTTTGGTCCTATTCTTTAAAACTTCTATGAGTGATTGTAAAATGTATGAATTTCTGTCGCCGTCGGCAGTACATTACCCTCTACGCCATCGTCGTTGATTTTTAATCAACGCACACCTCTAGCACACACTTTTAAGGAAAATTCAAATGGCTTCGCTCGCACAAAACTAGAAGCTGAAATATCGATGGTGAGAAAACAAAGACCATCCTCAATGGCTAACAGCTATGGCTTAGCTTATACATATCACAATTGCAGACCGCAGTAATTTTGGATGATTGGGCATAATCATAATCTATCTATAATATTACTAACGGTAACTTCGGGTCACATTGCCAAGCTTTCCGACAAAATTACAGCATAACTTGAAACTGTAATTGCACTATAAGAATCGCAGTTTTGACGTTTTCCAAAACATTATTTGCTTCAAAACTTTTTTTTTAAATGAAGTTTAATTTCATTGCTTTTTGTTTCATTTCATTATGCACATCACTCATAGTAAATTTGCAATTCTGGTTAGGTTCATTAATTGATGAAAGTGAGTGGAAAAAACTATTTGATGACAAAACCTTCCAGTAGTAGTGGAGGTTTAATTTGTAGCCATTGTAAATATAAGTATATATTGGATGATTGGCCTCCAACTACAACATTCAGGCAAATCTAAATCCGAAAATTGTTATGCAATTTAACATAAGATTGAAAGGATAAATGCAAACTTTAAGGATATCTGCTTACCATTGCGTTGTATACTTTCTCTGTGCAAAAATTTCTCTGAGCGACGCCGAAGTTCAACATTAGAATATTAGAGCATTCAAACCAAACTGTTGTGGTGCAGCTTAAGGCATCAGCGGCGTTACCCAATAGTTTTTTCGCGTCTTTGGAAAATGCAATTTACATCACCCTACAATTGACTATGACCCTACATTAAGTGACCAAGACGAGATAGGGAATTTAACATACAATTTTTCCAAAAAGCATGGGATTTTGACAGGAAATGAACGAATGAGGCTAAAAATTTCATACTTCACTAAAAAAAGGAGGCATATGATATGAAGGAAGGATGCCTAAAATGCCGTTCTATAGCTAATGTACCAAGACAAAACTGGCTTCGGCTTTCCATGTGTGAATATTAAGTAAGTGTTTTAATAACTATAATTATTAAGCTTGATGAAAAAATATAGATGTTTTTAACAATTTTAAATTATTACTTTTTTTGCTGTCAACTTGTTGTGGTTCATAACACTTTTCATCGTTTGTCACTGAAAAGTTTTGCAGAACATAATACTAGCTTGCGTACATCGTTCGCTCACAAAAAGTTTGTATTAACATGTCATTTTTTCTCACGCTATTTTCAAAGGAGTTTCTCAATTTTTTTAACCCTCATCCTATTTATATAATTTTTAAAGACAAAATGTTTAGTGAGACTAAACCTTTTCACGGACATAACTCAAAATTGCGTGCACCATACCTTAGCAAATGATTAAATAGAGGTAATGTTTTAATACAGAAACCCAAAAAGGAAAGACGGCTAAATTGGTACTCAATAATGAATGATGTGTACGAATATTTTAATAACGGTTGGACATAAACATGTTTTAGCCTTAAATGTCACTAAAATAGTACAATTCATATTACGGTGTGCATGAAAACTAAAAAGGAAAGAATGTTATTATTATGATCAGCATATTATTTTCATTGATTTTATCGTTCGCATGAGTTCATATGTACTTATTAGTATATAGCAACAAGGCTTCATTGAAAATAACTGATAATTTTGCAATATGCATGAGCGTCAATAATTTTAGAATCGAAGACAAAACAATAAAACACAAATGATAATGATAATACGAATAATACAGACTAAAGCACAGAGAAATGCACGAGACAAGTAAACTGCTTTTTCTCAAATGTCAAATAAAAATGAATTTGCGAAAACGAAACTTGTTTCGTCAAAACACTAAAACACACACCCACACGTATTAAACATAATCAATCATTAATTAAAACGAGATTATATTTCAAATCAACTTGCCTTGCTATTATAAACACTTAATCTCTTTAAATATCTTTATTGAAATTTTTTAGGAAGATTTCAGGGTAATGATGATAATAACAATAAAATGCTGACATTGATAAACATCTCTCCTCGCTGTCTGAATACAGTATAGCCATAGGATTCGCCAAATAGTACTATTCTCTCACAATTTTTTCTTCTAAATTTTTTATAAATTTAAATTCTCATAATTGGCAAAAGTTATTTGCACTTTACAGGTTGAAGGTTGAAAAAACAGTCTTTACAGTAGCAGTATAGAGCATTCATATTCTAATTGTTCCAAAACAATTAGTCTTCAAATCTTTTTCGCTTTTCGAAGGCACTCCAATTCAGACGAAGAGACAAAGCATCGAACTTTTTCCATCTGTCTTCACCGACCAGCTGTAAGTACAACTTACCCTGTAAACAATTATTGAATTTTGAAGTCAATGATAGAAAGATAGGACAGCTCTTTAATTGCTACAATATAAAACAATTAATAGGTTTTTTTGGAAAATTACCACGGAATCAGTTTTCAACCTATGGAAATGATTTGCACGCAGAATAGAAGACCTTTGTGAGCGTCTAAGCTCTGACAACGGCAGCCGGGTACAGGGAAATCTCAAACTGCTATTATTGCTAGTGTTCCTGGATTTTGAACTTGAGACAGTAACCTATAAATTAGAAAATTCTAACAATGAAGTGAAGAGCTTTGCTAATCGCCAACCGACTTGTAAGATGACTTAACAAATAAATCCGCCGTAAAATCTTTGTGCACAATCCAAAATATTAGGTCCAAATGCCCCCAAATGCTCCCACAACATTCCAAAGAATTTAAAAAAAATTAGCGTGGGCTAAAAAATGGAAAGAGAGTCTTCTATGTAATATAATTCTCGTATAAAATTTTTAAAATCTATTCTCCATTTAAAAAAAAATTGCTTTGCGTGAAATGCTTCAATCTTTATATTGGGGGCTAGGGGCTACTATTTTTGATTCTTCAGAACAAGCTGTTTTAAAGGTAAACAATTGGCCGTAATCATATTTCATCATGCCATTGTATGTAAGTACAGTATGCTTTCGCCTTCTATTTTATTCTGAATAAATAATACAAATAATTAAATGAATAAACTATTTAGCTTAAATGTAAAAAACAGAAAACGAAAAAAAAATCTTGCTAAGAAAGGGGAAAACCATACGGACCACGAAGAAGACACCCTACCATCTTCTGAATAGCGATTTTATTCATATAGGCACCAAAAAAATCTTGAATCAGGATATTTTAAACCGAAACATTCAATTCGTACAATCATTCACTCAATAGGGATACACCTGAAGCCGTGAACTTTCCTAGATTTCTACGCGCGTAAAAATCTCCCAGCCAATGAGCCAATCGGATCAGTAGGTAGAGTAGAGGTGGGTAGTCTGCTCTGACTGGCTGGCAGAAGTACGCGCGTAGAAATCAACGAAAGTACACAGCATCAGGTGTACCCCTAATGTTAAATATTTTTCTAAAATGACAAAAATTCATTCATATTTTAAATACACAAAACTTTCGATGTTGTTCCCCATTCGCAGTTCAGCAGAATTCATTCGTCGCCGCTTTGAATAGCTCCTTTATTAATCTGTGATTGTACACAGATTAGGAAACTTATCTAGTTAGGAACCCGCTCAAATTTCAATAAATATTAACATTTATTTTACATCAGTGTATCATTCGGAGCACTATTAAGATAAAGCAACAAAAACTATAGATAAAAATCCTAGTATACCTTTTTGTCTTTAGTTCCTCCTTTGTCTTTAGTTCCTACTTTGTCTTTAGATCCTACTTTGTCTTTAGATCCTCCCTTGTCGTTAGTTCCTCCTTTGTCTTCAGTTCCTGCTTTGCCTGTGTTTGGTGTTTTCTTTTTTACCTTTATCTTTTCCGGTGCCATATTTGCAAGGTCAATAAGCCCACTTGTTTTTTGGTAATTTGCTGGCGTCCACAAATAGTAATGTGCCTTCACGAAGATTCGGATGTTAGATTTGAGAATACTATAGACAATAATAACAAATCATACACAGCGCATGTGAAGTGTATACGCCTGATTTTCAGTTTACTTACCCCTTTATTGAATTTGATTTTGATCACTGATTTTGGTTAAAATTCTGGCTTAACAATGCACTAAATTACAATTCGATAAATTAAATTCAATTCCAAATGGAAATTCGCTAACTTTTTATTGTCAAAAAAGTAAGTTTGTGTTGGATGCTGGTAAATACAAGCGCAAAGTTTCCCTCCTATGTTTGAACGGAGCAAACCAAACAAACAACGATGGTAGGAGAAGTCATCATAGAAACACAGTGCGCTTGACTGCTGTTTAAAAAGCTCTGTTTGTAAATGAGGCCATATTGGTTTTTGCTATAATTTACTGAAAAATTATTTAAATTATTTTGTGTCGTTTTCATCGATGCATTTAAAGATCAATTTTTTTGGTATTTGCCACAATATTGAGATATGGACTTCATGAATGGTTTAAAAATACAGCCGATACCGTCTAATGACCTAATGATGCATTTTTAGTATAGCTATAATTAGCAAATACATATATTTCACCGTACAACCTGAAAGATTTGCATTGTATCTTACAATAAAGAAATGCAATAAACGTTTTTTTCAGATTTGCATAACAGCCAGTTTAGTCTAATTCTACAACACAACACATTCTAGAAACATTCAAAATCCAGACTCCAAAAATTTACAGTGGGCGCAGGTAGTTTTGGCAGCGGAAGTTTTCATCATTCATCTGTGATCTGAATAAATTTTTGCTTTTGCTAACCTCTACTTGTGAGAAAAAATTGATCAACTAAGTTATCGTAAACTTAAATAGCAAAATTCTGATCTTCAACAGATTTTACTATGCTCAAAATGAACCAGCACAACAGTTCTACATTTTTTCATCCACAACAAGACTACAGTGGTCCCAGCAAACGAAATGTATTCATTCCTCCTGTTTTACCTCGAAGTTACAGTTTTCAAAATGACAATAATAATCTATCGAGGCCATTTGAGTCTATGAATACTGGCCGAATAGATAATTTTCCTCTCCAAACTTTTGGAAAAAACGCCGGACCATCTTACCGGTTATCAAATGTGAATGCCGAACAAAGGCGAACTGTATCTTTGAACAGCTTTTACGACCAACAAGGTCCAAAAAGTCCCGGAATGATTGGGGTATTTTCATAATTTCTCATAAGCCTATTCAAAGTATTAACATTCCATACATGGTGTGATTTTATTGTACACAGGTGTTTTCATCCAAAACATGGGGCACAACAATTCTTCCTATGGAACAACGAAAGAAAAAAACTTGGAAACTTTGCACATTCCGACATTCTGTTATTTTTTTCTTGGTAGCATTCATCTGTTTTGGAATTCTTGGCATCTTTGTGTCGTCTTTTCTTGAGGGTACGCACGAAAACCATTTATATAATTTGAAAGTAGAAATTGCATTCCCAGATATGACAGGGTTTTTAAAAAATTCAGGTAACGTGCATGGACGTGAGGATCGAATGAAGGCCGATTTTTTGCGAGCCCATAGCGATATGGATCATGAAAATGCTTCACAAAATGAAATACCTGTTAAAAATGTGGCATGTGAGGTTGGTTTTTATATATTTTCTGAGTTATAAGGCAGTTTTTCTTTGAATCGTATTAGTTTCATCTTCATGGATGTTGAATAAAAATGATGCTAATTTATTGTAGGATATAGTATGCCACAGGAGTGATCACGTTACAATTGATAATGATCCTGGCATTCGGAAGGTAATTTTTTCAATAGATGAAGATTATGAAGCGATTGTGGAAAGTGTAGTGTAAGATAAAAATTTATGATAAGCCTGTATAGATGTCTTTGTAGTTTCGGTACTTTTTACAGCATTCATTTTTATGCGAGGATTTAAATTGTTTTCTAGTCCTTTAATTTTACACGTGAAATACTTTTAAGGATAATTGAATATAATTATAGCTTTTTAAAAATTGTTTATAAGTTGAATTTGAAAAAAAATCTTTTGGTCTTTGTGCTTTGGAAACCAAAGTATGAACCATAGAAGTAGATTACTATTTAACATCATGAATAACAATCAGTATGAACATAATTTAAATAGTCAGAAATTTCAAAGTTATGCATACAGAGTAATGAAAACACAATAGACTTCATATTGATATACTTTTATTTCCATGAAGTATACAAATTTAGTGATAAAAATAGTTTAATATATTTATAGAGCACTTGTTGCAAGTTTGCCATTTGCCACACAGTTCTAACAAATTATCCTTAGGTTGCATGCATTCCTTTTTTTATGAGAATACGATATTTGAACAAGCTATTACCCAGATAAATATATGAAAATGATAATAAAAGAATCGGCAAGAAGAATCATATATACTGAAACTATATAATCTCTTGATTTCTTAAATCAATCATATTGAGCACTTACGGGAAATTTCATTCCTGAACATCTTTAACTAAACTATTTTGCTATGGCATACGCATAATACCTCATCTTGCTAACTAAAAGTCATGGTCTAATTTCGCTACACGGGCATTAAAAATATCAACTATATCAAAACGTATTTTTGATAATTCAATCACAGCTTAAGAGACAATAATCCGGAAAACATTGGCGTTCAGCATACTTTATGCGGTTACCGGTAAAGAAGTCCTATTTTTTAGGTCAAATGACATCTAACGTCAAAACATCCTAGGTCAAATGTTTACAAGTCAAATAGGTAAATTGGACTAATTACATATTAGTCAAATTTACATATTAGTCAAATTCACCTATTAGTCGAGTTTTTCATAAAACGTAAGCTCATGGTTCATTGATCATTGCTATTTTAAACTCTAACGAGTGCACATCTCATAATGGAGTCTCAGGCATCGTCTTCATCCCTGCATACAATTCGTTTTATTGACAG
>Ga0210040_10003077_pt1 | contig 22860 bp, 22 predicted proteins | sample CryGeyCG12114_NA_FD_185462 | JGI IMG/M metagenome (GOLD analysis project Ga0210040, IMG submission 185462) | Groundwater microbial communities from aquifer - Crystal Geyser CG19_WC_8/21/14_NA (SPAdes) (version 2) | ecosystem: Environmental > Aquatic > Deep subsurface > Groundwater | place: USA...
GAATGCCGAAGGCGTCCGGTACCCACTGCTGTACCAAACCGGCACCGGCAGCACCGATTACTTTGGTTACCTGAACTATATTGCCAGTTATAAAAAAATTGGCTTCAGCCTGAACACCAGTTATAAACTAAACGGCGAAAACTTTTATCACGAAGGTCTGGCCAATAGTACCGCTACCTTTGCCAATTTATTTTACCGCTTGCACCTGAATGATAACTGGAATATCAACCCATCGGCCCAACTCTTTTACGAATACACCAAAGGCGAAACTTATAAAGGCGAAGTTACCGGTGAACACCAAATGAACAATGCCTTGTTAGGCCCCGGCTTAGATATATATTACAAGAACCTGGGCCTGAATATAAGCGCCCAGTTCCCGATTTACGAAGCCGCTACCGACCACCCGGTTAGCGCCGGCCGTTTGGTGGTTGGCTTGAGCTACAATTTTAACCAGACGAAGTATTTAATAGGGAGCAAATAACAGTGAATTATATGTTCGGATTATTCATACCAGAAGGTGGATATGAATGCGTATTTAATTCTTTATCCTGATAAATGTGATTTTTTACGATAGCAATATTATTCCTTATTGCACCTGTTGCAAATGCCAGCAGCGGTATGGATTATAGAATCAGATTTAAAACCGGGCGGAAGTTGCATTTGTGGGAGAAGTATGTCACGGAGGCAATATACCTGGTTGCATACCGTGCAATTAAAATGTAAATGCTCGTCGTGGTGCTGGTGTTCGGTGCAGCTGCCGGAGCAAAGCGCATACGTAGCCGTTCCGTTCGCATCAAAAACTTTATGGATAATTCCTTTGTCGGAAAATGTTTTAAGGGTTCGGTATAAGGTAACCCGATCCACTTCCGGCTTTAATATATCTTCTAAATCCGGCTGCGACGTACCAATATCGCGGGAAGCAAGAATAGTTAAGATGCTTAAACGTGGACCAGTTACTTTAAGGTGATGCTGCTGCAGTAACTGGGATAAGTCTTTATTGCTGTTTATATCATTCATACCTGTTTTAACTGAAAGTATTATACTAACTCAACTCCCAGCTATTTCTTAAAGATTAAAATTCCGGAGGTAGTTCCTTGCTGCAAGAATAGTTAAAATGGATGAACAAAGGTAGCGCCAAATATTTTTTTTAAATGCAACATTGTTGCATTTAAAAAAAATAATGCTTATATTTGCAGCAAAAAGCTTCATCATGACCGGTAAAAAGGATTTTGACGTGATAATAATTGGCGGTAGTTATGCCGGACTTTCGGCTGCTATGGCTTTAGGCCGTTCGCTGCGGCAGGTTTTAATTATTGACAGCGGAAAACCTTGCAACCGACAAACGCCCCATTCACACAACTTTCTTACGCAAGATGGTGAAACCCCGCTAGCCATTCGTAACAAAGCAAAAGCGCAAGTATTAAATTACCCTACTGTCCATTTCCTGGAAGCTGATGTAATTAATGCCAATAAATTAAAGCAATGTTTTACGGTGGAGACGGATCAGGGAGAAGTCTTTTTTGCAAAAAAAATACTTTTTACCACGGGTGTTAAAGACTTAATGCCCGCTATAGAAGGGTTTGCTGCTTGTTGGGGCATTTCTGTGCTGCATTGCCCATATTGCCATGGCTATGAGGTACACGGTAAAAAGATAGGATTGTTAGGAAATGGCGATGTAGGTTATGAATTTTGCAAATTAATCAGCAACTGGAGCAAAGATTTAGTGCTTTTCACCAATGGCAAATCAACCTTAACGCCCGAACAAACTCAAAAAATAAAAAGTAAAAATATAGAAATAGTTGAAAAAGAAATGTTACGCCTAGAACATCAGCAAGGGCTTATCCAAAATCTGGTTTTCACCGACCAAAGCACTTATGCTATAGCGGCTATGTTTGCCAGAGTAGCCTTTGAACAGCACTGCCAACTTCCGGAAGCATTGGGTTGTTTCCTAACAGAACAAGGGTTTATTCAAGTTGATGATTTCCAAAAAACTACTGTTCCGGGAATTTATGCTGCCGGTGATAATACTACTATGTTTAGAACCTTATCTACGGCAATAGCGTCCGGAACCAAGGCCGGAGCAGTTTTAAATAAGGAACTAATTGACGAAGAGTTTTAGAAGATAAGGTTAAACCAGTTATTAAGAAAATACAGTTTTTCCCATTAAAGCTGATAAGTTTTTCTTTCTTCTTATTAAAGTAAGAAATTGTAAGAATATCAGATTAGCTTTTAAATATAATTTCTTAACAAAATAGCGTGTTTTCAATAAAGTTTTAAAAGAACACGTTTAAATCAAATAACTTTGATATTTAGGGAGTCAATTTGACCAAGTGTACCAGTTTAAAAATTATATCGCCTTTTTTCTGTTGCTGTTGTTTGTACGGATATTAGTTCCGGAAACAACGGTGTTGGCGCTGCATGCCCACGAACACCCGGAGGATGTACAGAAGAAAACTGATACCGGCTTTAAACTGGATAAAAAACACTCCCACTGCCATACCGACGCTTCTTAAATACGCCTTATTCCCCGGCACCAGCCACGCAAATTTTTGCACCAGCTATTACTTTTACCGATAACTATTCGGTTAATTATTCCTTTTGTTTTCTTATATAACGGCAGCTAATTGAAAAAACAGGATTACAAATGATTTAACTGCATAACTGCTAAACCCTGCTTTCAAATCTGACTGACCTGGAAAATTTCAAAAAAGTAATTAGAGGTAGTAGCAATTAAATTTTGCGGAGTTCTTCGGCGGTAAATTGTTGTTCCAGTATTTTTTTGCCTTGCCGCAGCCGGAAATAAGGTTTGTCTTCGGCAAAATTCCAGAATATATGCCCAATAACGCCCCATTGGCGCAACTGACCGGGCGTGCGGTTTACTTCTTCTACGGTATCGCCAAACGAAAAAGGCAGGTTACGTACCGGGGAGTACAGCTCCGGCGATACTTTAAATTGTTTTTCGCCGTATTGCAACAGCATCCATTTTTCATTTTCGTCTAATTTTTCAAAAACTTTGTCGTTAGGTGATAAAGCTTCAAAATCGCGGCGGTTAGCCGGATGGATATAAGAATAACCATGGGCCGGGAACCACGGGTATAAACCAAATTCAATTGCTTTGCGGAGCATGTAGCGTAATTTAAATTAAAAAAGTATTTTACGGGCAAAATTAAGGTAGGTAATGGTGCGCGTCAATAAAAAGATAAAACAATGTTTATGGATAATCGGACTGGTCTGGATTCTATTTCTGCTGGGCTGCCTGCCGGTAAACCGGTCGCCTTACCAGCAAACAAAATATTACCTCCAAACCAAAGCTGCCATAGCGCAATTGCCCAACCCTGTTTATCAACCCGATACCATTAAGGTAGGTTGGGCGAAAGAGAATATTACACCTACTACCCAGGCACCTTTGGCTGGTTACGGCCAACGCAAAGGGAAAAACTTTACCGGTATTCACGACTCTATTTATGTGCGGGCTTTTGTGTTTAAAAATAAATCCCGGAAAGTAGCTTTTGTTTCACTGGATCTGCTTATTACGCCCATGTCGATAACGGCAGCTTTAGAGAAAGCGCTGCCTCAGATTGGTTTTACGCGCAACCAAACGTACTTAACGGCTACGCATGCCCATAGCAGCCTGGGCGGCTGGGCTAAAAAGCCTGCCGGTTATTTAATGGCCGGCAAATATTCACCCAAAATCGTTAAAAATATAACTACTGCTATTCTCCGGGCTATTAAAAGAGCCGAGGCCGAAGCCACTCCGGCGCAGATAGGATTTACTGCGGTTCCGGCCGATGCGTTTGTTTCTAACCGCCTGATTGGTGCTGCCGGAGTGCGCGATACCCTGCTGCGGTTGGTAAAAATACAAAAAGAGACTGGGGAAGTTGGTTTGCTGTTTACTTATGCCGCCCACGCCACCTGCTTACCAGCAAGTGAACTAACCTTATCCGGCGATTACCCGGCGGCTTTGGTGCGGCATCTGGAAAAAAGCGGCGTAGTAAATTTTGCGGCTTTTAGCGCGGGTGGCGTGGCCAGTCACAGCCCGGCCGCGGCCGGCACCGGTTACGAAAAAATAAACAATATGGTAGCCGGGCTTTCCCAAATTATTCAGCAGCATATAAACCACATGCCGCTAGCTTACCAATTTAAGCTGCAGGCGCTGTCGGTGCCTTTGTACCTGCGTAAGCCGCACTGGCGCCTGGCGCAAAACTGGCGTTTGCACCCAGCGCTTTTTTCCCTGGTTTTTGGTAAATATCCGGCTAATTTAACGGCTTTGCGGCTGGGCAATATTTTGTTCTTAGGCACGCCCTGTGATTTCTCCGGCGAATTAGCACTGGAAATCCAGAAGCAAATGCCGCCGGGTCCGGATAAACTTATTGTAACCAGTTTTAACGGCGGCTATATCGGGTACATTACGCCGGATAAGTATTACGACCTGAAAAAATACGAAACCCGCGATATGAATTTATTTGGCCCGTACAATGGCGCTTATCTTTCCGAAATGATGCAGTTGCTTCTGCAAAAATTGTAGGCTTCTAAAAACTGTTTGAGAAAAATTTCTCTCCCCCATTTACCTGCGGCTAATTTAGGCTAATTTATTCTTATTCTGATATTACAGTATTTTCTATAAACTATTATAATTAGAGATAAATACTTAGTTTTGTACCCAAATTTAAAAGGAGATAAGTGCAAGCGAAAACTAGCTTCCTTAACTGCCACAGCGATTCATAAACGAATGGGATTATTTAGTTTTTTAACCAGCGATATAGCCATTGATTTGGGTACGGCCAATACCTTAATCATTCATAACGATAAAATTGTGGTGGACGAGCCTTCTATTATTGCCGTTGACCGCACAAGCAATAAAGTACTGGCTGTAGGCCGGAGTGCTATGCAAATGCACGAAAAAACCCACGACAATATTAAAACCATCCGGCCTTTAAAAGACGGCGTTATTGCCGATTTCTACGCGGCCGAGCAAATGATCCGGGGTTTAATCAAAATGATTGATACCGGCAGCCGCTTGTTTCAGCCTTCGCACCGCATGGTTATCTGTATTCCGTCGGGAATTACCGAAGTGGAGAAACGGGCCGTACGCGACTCCGCCGAACACGCCGGGGCCAAAGAAGTCTGGATGATTCAGGAACCTATGGCGGCCGCTATTGGTATAGGTATTGATGTAGAGCAGCCCATTGGCTCCATGATTGTGGATATTGGCGGCGGTACTACCGAAATTGCCGTTATTGCTTTGTCCGGTATTGTCTGCGACCAATCTATTAAAGTGGCCGGCGATGTTTTTAACCAGGATATCCTGGATTACATGCGCCGCCAACACAACTTATTAATCGGGGAGCGCTCCGCCGAACGCATCAAAATTGAAGTAGGCGCCGCTTTATCGGAGTTGGAAAACCCGCCGGCCGATTACGAAATCCGGGGCCGGGATTTAATGACCGGTATTCCGAAAGTAATAAAAGTAACCTATACCGAAATTGCCGCCGCTATTGATAAATCGGTTTCTAAAATAGAAGAAGCGGTTTTAAAAGCCTTGGAAATTTCACCGCCTGAATTATCCGCTGATATTTACGTAAATGGTATTCACTTAACCGGCGGTGGGGCGTTGTTGCGGGGATTAGATAAACGCCTGGGCGTTAAAACCAAATTGCCCATTCATATTGCCGAAGATCCGTTACGGGCGGTGGTAAGAGGTACGGGAGCCGCTATTAAAAATATAGATGGCTTTAAAAATGTACTTTTGAGCTAACAGCGTGCAATGCGCAATTTATTTGCTTTTATTTACCAATTCCGGGGTTTCCTGGTGTTTTTGCTGCTCGAAATAGTATGCGGATTCCTGATTGTGCAAAATAACAATTACCAGGGCGCTGCATTTTATAATTCGGCTAATGCGTACGCCGGCCGGGTTTTAGAATTTCAGAAAGAAGTTTCCGATTATTTCCGGTTGGTGGAGGTAAACCGGGCGTTGGTAAACGAAAATCGCCAGTTACAAGAATCACTCACCAATATTATGGTTTCGGACCGGCTGGATAGCATTCCATCAATGCCCGATTCTACTTACCGCGTAAAACCCGATAGTTTAACCCTGGCGCAGCAGCGGCTGGATACCACCGTCATTGTCCGGGAATTTCGGTTTATTCCGGGTAAAGTGATTAAGAGCGATGTGCGGCGGATAGATAACCACTTATTGTTAAATGTAGGCAGCAATCAGGGGGTGGCGCCCGGAATGGGCGTGGTGTCCGGCAACGGCGTAATTGGCCGGGTTAAATCTACTTCCCGTAACTATGCCACCGTATATTCTTTGCTGCATTCCAAAATGGCAGTAGCGGCAAAAATAAAACGCAACAACACCAACGGCACTATCAGATGGGACGGTGAAAATTATTTAGTAGCCAACCTGGATTATATTCCCCGGCACATTCAGGTTCACAAAGGCGATACGGTGGTAACGTCGGGCTACAACGCTATTTTTCCGGAAGGTGTTATGATCGGGCGTATTATTTCGGTAGCAACCGAATCCGATAAAAGTTTTTACAATATCCGGGTACGCCTGTCCGTCGATTTTAATAACCTGACTTACGTATACGTTATAAAAGACCTTAATAAGCCGGAGCTGGATTCGTTGCAAATAAAAAGCGGCATAGCCAAAGATGAGTAAACGTGCCTTTGTTCATATTTTTCAGTTCTTTATTTTGCTGGCGGTGCAGGTATTGCTGATGCGTAACATGGTATTATTTAATACGGCATTTTGCTTTATCTACGTGGCTTTTTTGCTGTTCCTGCCCATCCAGATGCCCAAAGTATTTTTATTAGTACTGGCCTTTATTACGGGTATTACCATCGATGTTTTTTACGATACCGTAGGCATTAATGCGGCGGCCTGCATTTTACTGGCTTATCTGCGGCCTTACGTGTTGGCTTTATTAACGCCCCGCGACGATTACGAAAAAAACGATAGTGTAAATGTGCACAAAATGGGGTGGCGTTGGTTTACGGTATATTCGTTGTTCCTGATTTTTATGCACCACCTAGCCTTGTTTTTTCTGGAACTCGGCAGTTTCCGGGCGCTGGGGTTTACGCTGGCTAAAATATTTCTGAGTAGCCTGTTTACTTTCCTGGTGGTTATTATTATTCAACTATTGTTCTTTTCTGCCCGCCGGGCCAACCGGTAATCCTGTTATAAAATCTTAAATTGAATTTATTGGAATATTCCTTTCTGATATAATTTGCGGTATCTTTGCAAGCTAGAAAGAGAAGCTGTAGTTGAACCAGACGGAGCTTTGGAAAATTTATTTGTTTGAAGCCTGTTTTTATTATCGAAGTTGAAATATTTAGAAAGCCGTAAGTACATAATACAGGCTATATTCTTTATAGTAGGGGCAGTATTTGCAGTAAAGTTATTTTTTATCCAGGTTCTTAATTCCGAGTACAAGCATGCTGCCGAAGCAAATGCTATTAAACGCATTGTAGAATATCCTTCGCGCGGATTAATTTACGACCGCAAAGGCAAGCTGCTGGTGCAGAATACCCCGGTTTACGACCTGATGGTGGTACCCAAAGAAATAAAAGGCATTGATACCTTACGGTTTTGCCAATTGTTCCGGATACCTTTAGAAGAATTTCGCCTGAAAATAGCGGCTGCCAAAGCCTTTTCTTACGTAAAACCTTCGCCGTTTTTACAAAAACTTACTACCGAAGAATTTGCTTCTATTCAGGATAACCTGGTGGAGTTTCCCGGTTTTTACATTAATGCCCGTACCGTGCGGGGCTACCCGCACCAAAGCCTATCGCACGCGCTGGGTTATATCGGCGAAATCAGCCCGCGGCAATTAGAAGATACCTCTTACACACAATATGAGCAAGGCGATTATTTAGGCATAAGCGGTATTGAGCGGCAATACGAAAAATATTTAATGGGCCGCAAAGGCGTAAAGTACCGCATGGTAAACGTGCGGGGTATTGATAAAGGCCCTTTTAAGCAACGTATGTACGATACTGCCTCGGTGGCCGGTCAGAATTTATCGTCTACTATTGATTTGGATTTGCAGCAATACGCCGAAAAGCTGATGCAGGGCAAAAAAGGGGGTATTGTGGCTATCGAACCTAGTACCGGCGAAATCCTGGCCTTTGTGTCGGCGCCTTATTACGATCCTAATTTACTTACGGGTAAAGAACTGGGGAATAATTACATGACTTTGTCAAAGGACCCCAATAAGCCTTTGTTTAATCGGCCTTTAAAATCTACCAATCCGCCCGGTTCGGTATTTAAATTAGTACAAGCCCTGATTGGTTTAGAGGAAGGCGTGCTTACGCCGCAAACGGGTTATCCTTGCAACCAGTCTTTGGTTAAATGTGCGCACGGTCACCCGCATCCGTCTAACTTATATCTGGGCATCGAAAATTCCTGTAACCCTTATTTTTACCGGGTGTTTCAGTCTATTGTTAACCGTGGGCAATCTAAAAATATATACCGTGATACGCATTTAGGCCTGGACCAATGGCGGGAAAAAGTGCTGAGTTTTGGTTTTGCGAATAAACTAGGCATCGACTTGCCTTTCGAAAATTCCGGTATTATTGCCTCGTCTAATTATTACGATAAACACTACGGTAAAACCGGTTGGAAATACGCTACTATTTATTCTTTGAGTATTGGCCAGGGCGAAACCGGCGCTACGCCGCTGCATTTGGCTAACCTGATGGCCATTATTGCGAACCGCGGCTATTACTACACGCCACATTTAATTAAAGGCGTGGGTAATATAAACTCACCGCTTCCGCAATTTCAGCAGAAAAAGAACGTGATGGTGCATCCTAAGTATTTCGAACCGGTTATTCAGGGTATGTCGCAGGTAATGTCGTCGCGTTGGGGAACCGGGTGGCACGCCAATATCAGTCATTTAGGTATTGAAGTTTGTGGCAAAACCGGTACGGTACAAAATCCGCACGGCGCCGACCACGCCGTTTTTGCCGCCTTTGCCCCCCGTCAAAATCCGAAAATCGCTATTGCGGTTTATATCGAAAACGCGGGTTTCGGGGCAACATCAGCGGCTCCCCTGGCCACGCTCATGATGGAAAAATATATTAATGGCTCTATTGCTAAAAATGCAAAGCGCCAATGGTGGGAAGAATATATTATATCAGGCGGGTTTTATAAAAACACCTCTCACTAAATGAACAGATCACCCCGGATTACGCGCAGCATCGATTGGATAACCGTTGGGTTGTACGCCCTCATGCTTTTGTTGGGTTGGATTAACGTGTACGCTGCCGTTTACAGCCCCGACAATGTAATTAATATTTTTAGCTGGAATATCAATTCGGGTAAGCAATTAGCCTGGATCGGCACCGCCATTGTTATCATTATTGTTCTGCTGGTTATTGATTACAAAGCCTACGAATCGCTGGCGTACCCGATTTATGCTTTCATGATCTTGCTGCTTATTGGCACCTTGCTTTTTGCCCGGCCCATTGCAGGATCGCGTTCCTGGCTCGAGTTGGGCAGTATCCGGATTCAGCCGGCCGAATTTGCCAAGTTTGCCACGGCGCTGGCGGTTTCGCGCTTTATGAGTACCATTAATTTACGTCACCAGAACTGGAAAGAACACGCGGTATTAGCCGGTATTACCTTGTTGCCCCCTTTGCTCATTTTACTTTCAAACGAAACCGGCTCCGCCCTGGTGTTTGGCGCTTTCTTACTTGCTTTTTTCCGGGAAGGCATGTCGCCGCTGATTTTGATTGTAGGAACAATGGCCGTGGCTATCTTTATTATTACCTTGTTGGTACCTAAATTATACTTTATCGGGGTGATAACGATATTACTGGTGTTGTTTATCTGGCTGAATCAGCGGCTTTTGCGTAAGCTCCGGATTATTATTCCGATTTACCTGGCAATAGTAGGTGTGATTTTCAGTGTCGATTTTTTTGTGAATAATGTTTTGCAAGAGCACCAGCAGAACCGGATTAAAGCCCTGATCAACCCGGAAGCCGATCCGCTGGGCTACGGCTGGAACGTAACGCAATCCAAAATTGCTATAGGCTCCGGCGGCATTCTGGGCAAAGGTTTCCTGGAAGGTACCCAAACCAAGTTCGACTTTGTGCCGGAACAAAGTACCGATTTTATATTCTGTACCATTGGCGAAGAACACGGCTGGATTGGCTCGCTGTTGCTGATTGGTTTGTTTATGGCTTTGCTATCGCGGATTATTTTTGTTGCGGAGCGCCAGAAAACCGTATTTGGGCGGTCGTATGGCTATTGTGTAGCGTCTATTATCTTCTTTCACTTTCTGGTAAACGTAGGCATGACCATTGGCCTGGCGCCGGTGGTAGGTATTCCCTTGCCTTTCTTCAGCTACGGCGGCTCGTCGCTCTGGTCGTTTACCATTCTGTTATTTATTCTGCTGGCCATCGATACCAATCGGAAACAGGACTTGACACGATAAATCCGCTATTCATGTGGGTTAGTAAATGTTTGCGCGACATAAAAAAGGCGAAGTAGTCATTACTTCGCCTTTTTATGTCTTATAAGCTACTCTTTCAATCAGGCAAACTTCCGTTCTATCAGGCGGAGCAATTTGTTTACGTGTTCTTCTTTTTTGCTCCAGTTATAGCGGCTGGCTAAATCTTGGGTAACGTAATTCCGGGCACTTTCCGCGTCCTGAAATTCGTCCAAAGTTTTTATGGCCGTATGATATTCCATGTTTTCGCCGTTAAAAAGTTCATTAATAAAGCCAAACCGCTGGTTAATAGAAATAGACTCTTTTAAAGACTCAATTTTGGCTCCCATCTGGCTTTCGGCTAGGTTAGTGGCGGCAGGTTTGGCCAAACGGTCATTCAGGCTGGGCGCTTGCTCTACCCGGTATCTTTCGTTGAGTTTTGGCTCTGGCATAACCGGTTCGCGTACCGATTGCGGCGGGAGCGATAAGGCCGGCGGTACCGGCGTATTTACCGGTGGTACATACGTAGGTTCGGGCGCTTTCGGAAAGATAATTTCCGGGGCCGGCGCGGCTCTTTCCCGTTCCGAAAAAAATGCCGGGGCTTGCGGTACTGCTTCTTTTTCGGGAGCAGTCGGCATTACCGGCGTATTTTCAATATCCGATCTTTGCAGGGGCATTAAAGCGTTAAATTCACCTATCAGGTTGTTCAGGGCATTAGGATCGGAGGTGTTGCGCAGCAAATAAGTCCGGAACTGGTTTAAAACGTTGCCGTGCGGAAGATTACCCAGGGCCAATCCTTCTAAAAACTGCCTTACATATTCCCGGTTAATCTGGATATATTTCAGGTGCGTTTGCAGTTTTACCCCCGATATTTCGTCCTGGCTCTGCAAAAATTTTTCGTCGAATATTTTGGCCGGATCCAGTACCCAGAGAAAAGTATCGCTTATTGCTTTTACCAGCAAGGGCTCGAAATGCGATCTTTTAATAGATATTTTCCGGGACAAAATATTCATAAACTGAACCAGCGCTTCTTTCACTTCATCGTTCTCAAAATCGAAGTACGGACTTCGCAAATTCGCCATTTCCTGGTTCCAGCGCCGCAGCAATTCCTGAATAATAAAAAGGTTTACCTGCTTCACCGGAGAAAAAGAAACCAACTGTTGTCCGCTAATAGTTTGATTTGAAACGAAATAGCGATCACACAGAAGTTTAGCCAGGTTATTGCTGTACTGCTCTATGCTTAATTGATTATATTTGTGTTCCATTACCAAATGATTGCCATGTAAAGGTAGTAAAATATGCCGAAACTAATGGTGCAAAACCTGTTTCAAAAAGAGGTTTTCGTATTGTCGGGGCAAAATGTTTTAGCGGCTATTCAGGATCTTGGCCTCGATTGGATGCACGCCTGTGGTAAAAAAGGCCGCTGCACTACCTGCCGGATAATTGTATTGCAAGGACTGGAAGCTTTCGGCGATTTAAGCCCGGCCGAACAAAGATTCCGGCAATTAGGGCGCTTGCGCGAAAACGAGCGTTTAACTTGCCAGTGTACCTTAACCGGCGATGCGGTGGGTAAAATTCCGGAAGGAACCAAGTTTCCGCATCTGGAATATTCGGGCTAGAGGTTAAAAGTTAAAGGTTAAATTGGTTGTACAATAATTTAACCAGTAGTTTAAAGATTAAAACTATTATTAAAATTTCTCCGTGGGCTATGAACCATGGGCTCCGGACTAAATAGTATTGTCCGTGGACTGTGGACTGTAGACCGTGGACTAAACAAAATTGTCTATGGACGATGGACCATGGACCGCGGACAAAATAAACATGTTTATAGAGCCAAGGGTCGGGAATAAAAACTACAACACCAGAAGAGGTTGGATAGAAGTAGTGTGCGGCTCCATGTTTTCGGGGAAAACCGAAGAATTAATCCGGCGTTTGAACCGGGCCAAAATTGCGAAACAACGGGTAGAAATATTTAAACCCGCCATTGATACTCGTTACCACGAATCAGATGTGGTATCGCACAATGCCAATGTCATCCGGTCTACGCCGGTGCAGTTTGCCAACGATATGCTGTTGCTGGCCAGTGGCTGCGATGTAGTGGGCATCGACGAAGCCCAGTTTTTTGACGAAGGCCTGGTAGATGTTTGCCTGAGTTTGGCCAACAGCGGCTCGCGGGTAATTGTGGCGGGCTTGGATATGGATTACCTGGGCAAACCTTTCGGGCCGATGCCGGCTTTACTGGCAGTGGCCGAATACGTAACGAAAGTACACGCGGTTTGTATGAATTGCGGCGATATTGCTTCTTATTCTTTCCGGAAAGCTGCTTCGGCCCAAAAAGTATTGTTAGGTGAAACTGATACCTACGAAGCCCGGTGCCGGCATTGCTTTCTGGAAGGCCTGAAAGAAAATAAAAATGCCTGATCCGGTAATTTTAAACTTTCGGCAGGGGCAATAAATCATTCTGAGCCATGCGCATCTTTGCTTTTCTGCTTTTTATTTTCCCGTTCCTGGTGTTGCCAAAAGCAGTCGCGCAAACCAGTTCCCCGGCTTTAGGCGAGTGGCAGGTGCATGTGCCCCATAACCGAGCCAAAGCTATTGCCGAAGCCGAGGGTAAAATATATTGCGCCACCGAAGACGGCTTTTTTCTTTACGATAAAGCATATAACCAGCTGCAGACCTTATCTAAAGTAAATGGTTTTCATGATACCGGTATTAGTACGCTGGGCTACGAACCGGAAACCAAAACTTTGCTGATCGCTTACGAAAACACCAATATCGACCTGATTCAGGACGGCGAAATTATCAACCTAAATGATATATTTCGGAAAGATATACCGGGCGAAAAGCAAATTTATCATGTTAATTTCCATAACCGGGTAGCTTACCTGGCGTGTAGTTTTGGCGTGGTGCTGCTGGATTTAGTTAAGCTGGAAATTAAAGATACTTACAGCAATTTAGGTCCGGGTGGGCAAGCGCTATCTATATATGCCAGCACCCTCTTAAACGATAGCTTGTATTTAGCCACGGCCAACGGTATTTTAGCGGCCCGTATTACCGGCAATAACCTGCTCGATTATCGCAACTGGCGCACTTTTACTTCTACAGATGGTTTGCCGGCAGTTACCGGCCATAACAGCAGCACCATTGCTACTTTTAATAACCAAATATATGCGGGTATCAATACAAAAGCCTTGTACCGGTACAACGGGCAGCATTGGGCGGCAACCACTATATCCTTAGAAAATAAAGTTTGCTACGCCTTAAAAACTTCTCCGGATTATTTATGGGTGATAGACAGCTTGCAATTACAATTACTGGATAAAAATAACACGGCTAAGGTTAAAAATGCGCCTGATCTGGAGCAACCGCGCGATGTTTTACCGGAAACTGAAAATACTTATTGGGTAGCCGATTATCAGAGGGGTTTAGTTAAAGTTACGGGAACGCAGGCGGAGAATTTCGTGCCTAATGGTCCGGCATTTAATAATACTTTCGGGTTATATGCCCAAGGCAAAGAAGTAATTGCGTTGAGCGGTGGTTACAACGAGCGTTATGAGGCCTACAACCTGGAAACCGGCTTTGCGGTGCATCAGAACGGCCAGTGGGAAAATTATAATATGCAACCATTGCCCGGTTCCGGTCAGTTTCCGGCGGTGCAGGACCTGGTAGGTGCAGTTCGGAACCCGGTAAATCAGAAGTTGTATTTTGCCTCTTACAGTTCGGGTTTGATCGAGTGGGAGGGCGTAAGTAAATTTAAAATATACGATGGCGGCAATAGTCCCTTGGTAAGTGCTTTACCAAACAGCAAAGGTTATACCCGGGTGCCCGGCGTGGCCGCCGATGCAGTTGGTAATATCTGGGTAACAAACCGAAGCTATCCCGAAAATGGTTTTGGCTTGCACCAGTTGCGTCCCGATGGTACCTGGCAGTCTTTCGGGTTACCAGGGTTTGCAGAAAGTAATAACCTAGAAAAAATAATAATAGATGCGAACGGGTATAAGTGGATGACCGTAGCCCGAACTGGAAGCCGCGGCTTGGTGGTATTCGATGAACAGCAAAATCAGTACCGCCACTTAACTAACAGTTCCCAAATGGGCAATTTGCCCGGTAGTAACGTGTATGCTTTAGCCCTGGATAAAGATGGTTTGGTTTGGGCCGGTACAGATAAAGGCATTGCCGTATTTGATGAGCCGGAACAAATATTTGCAAACCCAAACGTAGCCGCAGTTATTCCTATTATCGACGGCCGGCCTTTACTCGAAAATCAAATAGTTACAGCCATTACGGTGGACGGTGCCAACCGGAAATGGATAGGTACCGAAACCGGCGTCTGGCTTTTTTCTCCGGACGGGGATGCCGTAATCGCTCATTTTACTTCTCAGAACAGCCCCTTATTAGCCAATAAAATTATGGCTCTTGCGGTAAATAATAGCACGGGCGAAGTTTTTATCTCTACTGCCGCCGGGTTAAATTCTTACCGGGGCACGGCCACCGAAACAACCGGTAAACCCGAATGTGCCCTGGTTTATCCTAATCCGGTGCGGCCGGGTTATACGGGATTGGTAGGTATTTCGGGGTTGCCCAACAATGCTCAGGTAAAAATAACCGATATTACCGGAACCTTGGTTTTCCAGACCCAAGCCACGGGCGGAACGGTGGCCTGGGATTTGAAAGATTTAAAAGGTAAACGGGTAAAAACCGGCGTTTACCTGGCTTTTAGTGCCAACCAAGCCGGCAGCCAAGCTTGTATCAGTAAAATAGCGGTAGTGGAATAGTTTTTTATTTAGCAATTAGCAATTAGCAATTAGCAATTAGCAATTAGCAATTAGCAATTTCTCCTATTCATCACTTCATATAAGTTTTGGTGATAACAACCGGATGCGAACAAAAGAAGTATTGTTATATGGCTTTTATCTTAGATGAAAACCAATTTTTAATTTCTAATTTAAAAAGAAGTGCTAGTTAAAACCCGGGGTATTGTTCTGAATTTTATTAAATACCGAGAAACTTCTATTATTGCCCGGGTATATACCGAAGAGTTAGGCTTGCAAACCTATATTGTAAATAGTGTTCGCCAGAAAACGGGCCGGATAGCTTTGTTTCAGCCTTTTACTTTGTTAGATATGGTGGTTTATACTTCGGCCAAAGGTGGTATCACCCGGATATCCGAATATAAATGTAATTATCCTTTTTCGTCTATTCCGTACGATATCCGCAAGAGCAGCATGTTGTTGTTTTTAGCGGAAGTGGTATCGTATACAATAAAAGAAGAGGAAGAAAACCGAAATCTGTTTTATTTTCTCTATAACGCCATTGTTACCTTCGATCAGGAGGCAACAGGATTTGAGAATTTTCACCTGCTATTTTTATTGCAACTTTCCTTTTACCTGGGTTTTGGGCCGGCATCGGGAGCCGAAATAACGTCGCAGGTGGCTTTTAGTTCCGGCCATCAGTTTGTCGGCAGCCGCCCGGCCATACTGCATTTCCAGGCTTTTGAAGAGCATTTGGATAATTTATTGCACCATCCTGAAAAAGCGAATATTCCGAACGGTAAAGTGCGGCGGGAACTGCTGCATATTCTTATTAAATATTACCAGTTGCACGTAGAAAAGCTGGGAGAAATCCGGTCTTTAAACGTATTATCCGAAGTATTATCCGAATAAAAAAGCCCTGTTGTACGCAACAGGGCTTTAGCTAAGTTTTAGCTGGTTTTATCTTTACCAGTTTCCTTTCACAAATAAGATAAACGCAGAGCAGACCAAAGCAGTCTTCAGCACTACATCTTATTTTACCTCCAGCACATTAATATCGAATATCCGGATTAGCCGATCGCTATAGCCCAAATAAGATGGAACGATCAGGGTAGCGGTTTCATTTAATTGCATTAGTTGCAGGCCTTCGTCCCAGCCTTTTATCACTTCTCCCGAACCTACTTTATTTATTTGCAAGGGCTGGCCGGTATCGTAGCTGGAATCGAATTTGACGCCGTTGTAATATTTGCCGATATAATGAATGCGGACGGTGTTCCCTTTTTGGATTTTATTGCCGGTACCGGCGGTTTTAGGTACATAATATAAACCGGAAGCCTGACGCTGCGCATTGGTAATATTATTCTCCGTTAGGTAAGCCTGAATTTCTGCTTCGTCTAATGCTTTTTGCTCGTCTATGCTCTTCTGAATATCATCTTGGCAGGAAGTAAATACAACAACGCCCCATAAGAGCAGGAAAAAACAGGCAAACTTAGATTTTAACACGTGCAGCATTTTATACCAATCAAATTATAACGCTTCCAGCAATTCTATATCAAAAACAAGCACGGTATTGGGCTCAATAGACCCACTGCCCGTATCCGCATAAGCTAATATCGAAGGAATATAAAAGCGGCTTTTACCCCCCACTTTCATTGTTCTTATTGCTAAATCAAATCCGTCGATAACCGAGCCGGTACCAAGGGTAAAAGGCCCTAAAGGTCCGTTTTCTATTGCCGTGCTGTCTAATAAACTCAAAGCATAATTAACTTTAACCCGGCTGCCGGCTTGGGGCTGTATTCCGGTGCCAACCGTCTGTTCTGTATACCAGATTAAACCGGCCGTTTTTTTTGCATCGGTAATATTGTTATCAGCTAAGTATTGCTTTATTAGCAGGGTATCAACGCCTAACTGTTTTTGAAGGGCTAAGTCCCGTTCCTGGGCTGTTTCATCGATGTTATCGTCAAAACAACCGGTGAGCAGAAATGAAAAAACGGTTAGCAGCAAGCCTGTAATCAGGATGCTGCTATCATTGATAGATTTTAAAAAGCTGTTTCTTAACATGTTGTTACAATTTTATCTTTGCGGTGGTAACTGCATTTGGGGTTGTTGTGTAGGCGGTGTGTCTTTAATATCAACTAACTCCACATCGAAACGCAACACCGAGTTGGCCGGAATTTTGTCCATAGCTTGCGGGCCGTAGGCCATTGTAGACGGTATAATAAGCGTTGCTTTGCTGCCTTTGTTTAACATGGCAATACCTTCGTCCCAGCCCCGGATAACAGCTCCCTGCCCAATCGGAAACTCTATTGGTTTACCTTGGGTTTGGGGGTTTTTATAAGAAGAGTCAAACTCTTTGCCGTCTAAAGTAGTGCCGGTATAACCTACTGATACCATATTGCCCGGCGTAGGAGTTGCACCTGAGCCTGGTTGGGTTATAACGTAATAAATACCCGAATTAGTTTTTTGAGCCGTTAATCCTTTTTCTTTTACATATTTCTGAATAATAGCTTCGTCGGTTTTGTTTTGTTTTTCCATGAAAGCCATCATTTGAGTTTGCTGATCCATCATGGCCTCTTGCTCGGTCATGGCTTTTTCAGTTTTTAAGTAAAAGGTAAGATTTGATCCTTTTTTAATAAATTTAGGCAGTGGCTGCTTAAAAGTATTCGCGTACAAAGAGTCAGCATTTATTTTAAATACCCCACTATCGCCGGGCGTTACCATGGCAAATGCTTCTTCTATACCGCCTTTAAAAGTAGGTTTGGTTACCGGCACGTATATCGCCATGCCGCTTTTGTAAGAATCCATAATAGTAGAATCCTTATCGTTGGCAAACCGCATGTGCAGACGAAGTATCTGGCCGGTTTTGTTTAGTTTAGCCGAATCGCTGGGGGCTGGGGCTTCTTTTGTATCGTATTTGCCGTTTTTATTTTTAGCGTAAAGTTGGTATTCCAGGCCGGTAGCCGTTTTCTTGTAGCCGCCGCCGCCTAATTTATCACAAGCCTGAAAAGCCAGTAAACCAGCCAGCGCCGGTAATAATAATTTTGATTTTTTTAACATTAGATTAATTTGATTTATGATATGTTGGTTGATGGTTTTGTACTAATTGTTCCTGGTATTGCGGTAAAAGGCTGATGAATTTGCGCACGGTTTCATCTAGCGAAGCATGAGAAATACCGCCGGCCGCATTTCGGTGACCGCCGCCTTCAAAATGCTTGCGGGCAAAATCGTTTACCGAAAAATCTCCTACCGACCGGAACGATATTTTAACCGAAGGGCTGCGCTCGATCAGGACGGCTGCAAAAACCACGCCTTCGATAGACAAGGCAAAATTAACCAAACCTTCGGTATCGCCGGTCTTAGATTCATATTCTTTTAATTCCGCCGTGCTGATAGCAATATAAGCGGTATTCAATTCCCGCAGTACCGTTAATTTATCTTTCAGCACGTAACCCAAAAAGCGTAGCCGCATTTCGGTATGGCTGTCGTAAATAAGCCGGTGAATATGCGAGGTATTTACGCCAATATGCAGGAGTTCCGCAATAATCAGGTGCACGTTGCGCGATGTGCTCGGGTGCCGGAAAGAACCGGTATCGGTCATAATGCCGGCGTACAAACATTCTCCTATTTTAACATCAATCAGATCCTGGTCGCCTAAATCCCGTATTACCTCAAATACCAATTCGGCCGTAGCGGCCGCCGATGTATCGGAAAAAGATATCTGGGCAAAATCTTCGGGTTCCAGGTGATGGTCGATGAGAACTTTGGTTGCAGGAGCCTGCCGGATGTACTCGCCCATTTCGTTGATGCGGCACAGCGCCGAGAAATCGAGGCAGAAAATTACTTCTACCTGCTGGATTATCTTTTGCACCAATGCATCATTTTCCGGCGTATAAACCAATACATCTTCATTCCCCTGCATCCAGTTCAGAAAACCAGGATAGTCGGAGGGCGTAATAACAGTAACCTGGTGGCCTTTCTTCTTGAGATAACCCGCCAGGCCCAGCGATGATCCCAGGGCATCGGCATCAGGTTTGTGATGCGTTGTAATCAGGATCTGCTTTGGATATTTAAGTAGCTCTGCTAGAGCAGCAATATTATGCATTCTTAAGAATAAAAGCACCCCTTTTTATCAGGTGCAAGACACAAAATTCAGTATTTATAACTTCTAAAACAAAAAAATAATTCATTTACCTATTTACCCGTAAAAGTGCCACCCTATACATTTTGCCAAAACCAAGAATATTGCGAAAAGTATATTACTTTTGCGGCGGAAAAATCAATAAGCAACTGACAGATATATTTTGTCTGTTTACTTATAACAGGGGTTACGCAGGGTAGTTATAAATAAGTAATTTTAGCAGCCATGATCCCATTTTTGTCATTCAGAAGGAAACTATTTGGCTGCCTACTAAATAGTTTCCTTCTGAATGACAGCCGTGGGATACTTAAATATATAACTTTTAACTTTTGCGTAATATTAGTACAAAAATCAACTTTAAATACTTTCTAATTCATCATTTTTAATTCATAAATAAACTATGGCATCTAACAGAACTTTTACCATGATTAAGCCGGATGCGGTGCAGGATAACCACATTGGGGGTATTACCCAAATGATGGAGGCCGGCGGCTTTAGAATAGTAGCCCTGAAAAAAACACGCCTGACGCCCGAACGGGCAGGTAAATTTTACGAAGTACACAAAGAGCGTCCGTTTTACAACGACCTGGTAAAATATATGAGTTCCGGACCAATTGTGGCCATGATTCTGGAAAAAGAAAATGCCGTAGTTGATTTCCGTAAATTAATTGGTGCTACCAACCCGGCCCAGGCCGAAGAAGGCACCATCCGGAAGAAATATGCCAAATCGATGGAAGCTAACGCCGTGCACGGTTCCGATTCGGACGAGAATGCGCTGATTGAAGGTGATTTCTTTTTTACGGCCGACGAGCAATTCTAAAGCTTGATTTTAATTTGTTATTTATAAAAGAGCCGGTTTATGCCGGCTCTTTTGTTTTATATCAATTTACATTTCACTCCGGCAGGAAATATCTCTGAGTGGCTGGTGAACTGCCCAAGAACTTTAAAACCCAAAGGCTCCGACATTATATCCGACGGAGCCTTTCTGTTTTAAAGGTTAACTTTTTTCTGGCAAGCAGAGTTGATATTTTTATAATGCTCTATAAAATAACTGAAGCTCTAAAGATATCTGGATAATGGTACAAAATAGAGGTTTTAATTACCGAATGGTGAGCGGGAAAGTTACCGTAGTGGTTTTAGTATCTTTTGCCAGGGTAATGCTGAGCGTGCCGCTACCGGCCGTCCGGGTGGTTATAGTAGGAGTGGAGCCGGCTGCACTGATGGTGGCATCTGTTCCGGTTAGGAGGTAAGAAATGGTATAAGCACTGGTTACGTTGGTTGTAGGCGTGTTAGTGGCATCTTCCAGCACCATGGTACCCGCATAAGAACCATTCGCATCCAAAATAATAGCATTACCGGTCATACCATCAATGCCGTCGGCATTCTGCAGCGATGCGGAAGCATCCTGGTGCCCTTTCTGCGTAGTATCTAAGGTCAGGTTTAAACTAGTTACTTTGCTGGTATCTTCGGGTTGCGGATTATCTGTTTTGTCTTTGCAGGAAATTACTATCAAGGCTAAAAAAATAAAAACAAGCGTGAAATAAGCTTTTAAAGGTTTTTTCATTAGGGTTATTCTTTGTACAGTAGTGTTTATATAATATCTTGCTTTGATAAATTTTGATTTCCTATTGGTTAACTTGCTCTAACCTGGCGTATAGCTGTTCCTTTGGGAAAACAGTTGTTATTTAATAATTTTATTCGAAACGAGGAAATTTTAGGTCTGGAAAACGTATTTAAATTACCTGGCTTAAAATAAGATATGATGTAACACATCATGGACTGAAATTGCAACATTTATCTAAACTTATATGTCAAAGATTTAAGTTTAAATAGATTGAATATCTGCTTCTATCAGGAAAATGGTTTAGCTAAATGCATAAAGGAAATCAGTAGCATAAAGAAGTGATGCTAGTCTCTGGGAATAGGGCCTCTTGGCAGAAGTATCTACTAGATTTTTGGTGCCGACGCAAGGAGGAAAAGAAATATCAGCAGCCTGAAACTCCCTCTCCTGCGAGGAGAGGGCGGGGGGGTGAGGTGGGGTCCGCCGGCCTTGAGGCAACTTAGGCCGATAAAGCCAGTTAGCACCAATAAATTGAAAAATGTAATCTTGCAAAAGATAAGCCTTTATCGGCTGCACGCGTCTATTAAGAAGATTTTTCCTTGCTTAATATAAATTAGATATTGGCTTAAAGTTAAGATGTAGCTGAAAAATACATCAATGATATAGCCATTCACCTGCTTGGGGTTATATTGAAGTACTTACCTCTTTCAATTCCGTTTCTTTTTTGCTGCCGAAAACCCGGGCTACCCAACGTGGCAGGAAGACAGACCCCAGCACCAAGTAGAGGTAATAAGTAGCCACGCGGTAAAAAAGCAAAATCAGCACGAGTAAAGAGGGCGTTATAAAATCCTGGAAAAAGACGTTGAACGTGCCTTCTACAATACCGGCGCCGCCGGGCGTAACTGCCACCAGCAAAACTACCTTCCAGACAAAATTGCGGGCAAATACCAGCAAATGCTCCGGCAAAGACAAGTGAATAAAAGCAGCTATTATACAACTTACCACGTAATAACGGGCCGTCCAGACAAAGGCCGTAGAAATGCCGGCGTGCCACCAGTATTTCCAGCCCTTTCCTTTTATCTGCTCCGAAGCCGCTACCAGTTCGTTGCCGTGTTTATAAGCGGCTTGCCGCCAGCGTCGCAAGAATTTGAAAGAAGTAAGGCGTACCAACAACCGTTTAACCGAGGTAGGTTTAAAAAACAGGGCATACACCATTAATAAGGCGTAAAAAGCCATTAAACAATAAGAAATAATAAAAGCAATATTCAGGCTGGAAGAAACCGAAAAACTCAGTCCCGTTACTTCCGGAAAAACATTGCCCTGGGTAGCCAGCAGCACAATGGGCGCAACTATCACAAAATACAGGTTATCCAGCATGGCGGTTACCATTACATACGCCAGCGATTTACCCAGCGGAATTCCTTCTTTATTGACGATAAAAGTAGCTACCGTAGAACCGCCCACCACCGAAGGCATCACGCACGAAGCAAATTCCCAGAGCATAATAACGTCTACGCTTTGGCGCCAGCTCAGGGCTTTTTCGGTGATGTGCCGGATGCGGTACATGTAACCGGCATCCCGTACAATTAAAACAAATATGGTTATAATAAGCCAGTGTATCCGGGCATCCCGCAGGGCACTTAAATCGCGGGCCGCCGGGTCGCGGTACAACATATAACCCACTACGCCTAAACCAATAAAAACCGGTATAAGAATGCGGCGGGTAGAAAAATTTTCGAGTAAAGTCTTGCGATTCTGTTCCATTTATGCCGCCTGGTTCTCCTGGTATGCTGTTATCCGGAAGTTGTTAAAGCCTTCGCTGATCAGGATACTGATAGTGTTTAACTGCAATAACTCTAAAATGGCCAGAAAGTTGAAAATAATGCCGATTTTATCGGGATAGGCTTCTATAAGCTCGGTAAAATCAACGATGGCATCCCGGGTAACACGTTCCACAATAAAGCTTTTTTG
>Ga0210040_10003078_pt1 | contig 22860 bp, 10 predicted proteins | sample CryGeyCG12114_NA_FD_185462 | JGI IMG/M metagenome (GOLD analysis project Ga0210040, IMG submission 185462) | Groundwater microbial communities from aquifer - Crystal Geyser CG19_WC_8/21/14_NA (SPAdes) (version 2) | ecosystem: Environmental > Aquatic > Deep subsurface > Groundwater | place: USA...
CAGTGTTTAACACAGAGAATTTTCCTATGCATTTCTTATGGAGAGCAAGAAAGTTTGCTCGTTCGGCGGCTTACTCATACATCCAATACATTGCTCTCCATAAGAATTGCATGGAAAAATTCTCTGTGTTAAACACTGCCTTGATTCTCCACATTGGGTGAAATGTTAGGAGACTATGTGGAGAATCAAGACAGTGTTTAACACAGAGAATTTTCCTATGCAATCTAAACGCAAGCGGCAAGCCAAATAATTATAAATCATAAGAAAATAATTTGAACATGCATGAAATAGAAATAAATTTACGTTTCTATTCTATGCATTGTTAGTGAGGGGGTAATTTTTTTGGAAATAGTAGAGTGATTTTAGGTGAAGTTTCTCCTTTCTGAGTTTTAAAAATTACTAATTTCATCTTAAAACAAACAAGATTAAAAACCTTACAAACTGTGTAAAATTGCCATACTTCACATGTTGATCTATACGATGGTTAACGTTGCTACAAACGTTTTACTTGATTAAGTTATCAGTATTCATATTGCAACAAGTCATTCCCACTGTTTAATAATATTTGTATTTAATGAACTCATGCAATTTAATGTTGTATGACTTGTACATTGGAAATGGAATGGATATACAATGGAAAATTGACATGTAAAAAAATTGCCAAATTTCAAAATTTCCTCGAAGCTGGCCATAAGCTTTTAATGTTAAAAAAATTTTTCTCGCCCTAGCGGGCGAGCCAATGCCGCCTAACGTCCGCCCAGCCGCCTTCGGCGGCATTCTGGGCGGACAAAATTTTACCCCCCCCTTTTTTCGTAACTCCGGGGGATCTCACACACCCTGAACACTGCCACCTCAGACAGGTATGGTTTGATGCAACAAAAAATATTTAGTGCTTCATATGTTTCACAAAAATCACTATGTTGGTGCCTAAGAGGTTAAAGAGCCACTATCCGTCAAGTTTCGATGAATTCAGACATATTTCACAGTCGACAGTTTTCCATAGTTTACGATAAAAATTCCAACTTCAAGGCCGAGGTTAGGTATTTCGTAGAACAAAGGCGGAAAAATGGCTGTGTGTATAATATACAACTTTCTAGCCACTTCAAATTGTTCACCTGTCGGTTTATCAACATGAACGTTGAAATCATACATACTGTAGAATAAAATCGTTTGTCCTAGCGAAGTCAACAAAGGAAGTTGCAAAGAGAGCGTTTGTTGGGCTTGTTGTATAACTATGTAAATGTAGCATCGTCCACTTTTAATATCTGTTAAGTACACTAAAATGCCATCATGCCAGTTAACATATGTGATCAAAAATTTCTGAGCAGGTCAATTGCAACTGCTAAACCAAATATCGCAAATTATGTCTGGAAGAATTTCTGCACATTCAAATGAAGATTATGACTCAGTGGATTACTGGAACAAGCGATATGAAATTGAGGATGAGTTTGAATGGTGCAAAGATTATGAAGAATTGAAGTCATTATTCAGCCAAACTATTAATAAGAATGATTCCATATTAATTTTAGGTATTTACTTTCCTTATGAAACCTCGGATGATCTGTTTGTTTATCGCTGAATTATAAATGCATTATTTTATCAACTACAGGTTGCGGAAACAGCAAATTAGGAGTCCAAATGTACCAAGACGGCTATCATTCCATTACAAATATTGATTATTCCACAACTGTGATCTCTAACATGTCTAAACTTTACCCTCATTTACAATGGAAAGTTATGGACATGCTAAATCTTGAAGTTGATCAATCCTCTTTTGATGTTGTTATTGAAAAAGCTACATTAGATGTGTTGTTTGTCAAAGAAAAAAGTCCATGGCACATATCCGATGAAACACAAGCTAGACTGGACAAAGTTTTACAAGGCATTTGTCAAGCATTAAAGCCAAAAGGAAAATTTATTTCAATTACTTTTGCTCAGCCTCATTTTAGAAAAAAGTTTTATGAAAATTATTGGTCTATCTGTGAACAACAAACTTTTGGACATGGCTTCCACTTTTACTTTTATACTATGAGGAACAAGAAGTAAACGTTTAATATTTTCAATCTATGTAAAGGCATGCGAATCTATTCTATTCTATTTATTCTATTTTTATTATTTATTAATCGACTTGTACAACACACAATAGTATATACACAGAAAACATAACCGAACGAAATTTGACGATAATATTTTGACATAAGAAAAAAATTATGAAAATGACACTTTTGCATATACCACATTGTAGACAGTTTCAGATGAAGTCTGTGACAAAAATACATCTGTTTTTGTCTCCCTGTCTAACTAAGCATAAATCACCGGTATCCAAATACGAGACATCGAAATACTGTCGAAAATTTGGGTCAGTCTGCTGATTCAATGTGGGAGCGGCCAAACATTCTAATGAAAGGACTCTACGACTGATTGGCTTAATATTGGCATTTTTCAAACCACGGCAAATCTGCTGGCGACTTGAATACTGTTGATTGGTCACTATTGAAGTTTGTATTCTAGGCCTTTTCCTGTATATGCGCTGATGTTTGTACTCTGCAGCCCCTAACATAGAGGGGGAAGGTTGCCCAAAAGTTTCTTGTTTCGGCTCCATTTCATCCAGCAGATCCAAATCGTTCATAGACAATGAAGTCATTTGTGGAGATGAGGACGGGCATGACTGTTTAAATGGCGAAGGAGGTGGAATGGGCACTTGCATGCCACGAAAGTTTTCTCTAGGCTTAGGTTTTGGCTCAAACGGACGTTTTAATTGTCTCATTTTGTGACAAGGAGGAATCATATCATCTGGAGTTTTGCACCTCCTAGCTGCAGGTTTGGGATGAAAATTACTGTATGTATTTTGAGGGGGAGGCGGACATTTTTCTTGCGGGTTCCTTACAGGAGGAAGCATTTGATGAAACTCAAAGTCATCATTTGCAACCGTTGTCACTGAAGCGCATCGTGCATGGTACGATTTTTTATCCTCTTCTGTTTCTTCGCCTCTCAGAGTCTTGACATGACAAAAAATTATTATTGCACACATTCTCAGTCATTGATACTTATTTTTCACATATGCTTTTGCTAACTCACCCTTTCAAAACTTTCAAAACTGTCATAGTCATTGCTGAGTGACATGTACACATTGTTTGACGAATCTTGCTGTAAATGACCTGCACAGGGAAAGCATACGTTTTAGTTTTACTTTATCTTTGTTCATAAAAATTTATTGGATGCATAATTTCAACATTATGATTGATAACATACCATTTCCACCTCCTTTATTAGCTGCACTGGCAGCTGCAGCAGTCAATGTAGCAAATAGAGATGCATTTGGCATGGGGAACCTATTATTCTTGAATTCAAATGGAGAGGCTACAGGATGGTGGGGTTGGTGTTGTGGTGGAGGGAAATATTGGTGAGCCGGACCAGATCTGATGACCATTGTGCTGTTATTCAAGTGGTTTATTGGTGACCCTGCAGGATTTTCCATTTTTGGGGTTGCCGAGATATCTAAAGGCCTTGCATTGAAATGGTGCTGCAAAAATGTGGTGGGCTTCTTAGATTTCATCTTTTGACGTTGAAACATCCACGAAGGGATGATGGGATCCACAGTTAGTAGAATCAAAAGGATAGCCAAGCCTTCGGTAACTTGTGCCCATAAGATTACATTTGTCAATGGCCAGTGAAACATTATGATGGACGTGTAGTCAAATGTGGATGTCATCTTGAGCCATGACAATAGTGTTGCTCCCTGTGAACATTAATCAACAATGTTTTTAATACGCTACCATTGTGCTTTAATAAGGAACGGGACTCTCATTCATAATTATGTGTGTCTTATTGAAAATTTATGCACGATGTCATTTAAGTCATTTATTTTGACACAGATGTGAATGAGTTAGTACATATGAACGTGATGACTCTAAAAATGCCGTCACAATAGATTGCCATACGTTCATCACACACAGGAGTGAAAGTTTGCAAGATTGGGCTGTATCATTCAATGTGCGAACGTTAATCCTTTCAAGTGGATTACAAATATTATTAAAAAGTGTGACTACTTCTTTTTCCTTCACGGTTTATGTGCTTGTGCTGTAATAACTAACTAGCTAACTAACTTGGCATTCCTCCTTAAATAAATGATTAGCATTTCCATTGCACGCTTTATAGCTTGTTGCATCACCTCGAAAAGTTCATAGATGCAGTGCGTGCCTTTTTGTTTCCTTTTACATGTAATAAGATGCGGAGGCAATCTAATGGGAAAGTAAATGAATCCATCTCCCATAGCAAAACTCTCATTAAAACGTTTTTTACACTACAGCACCTGTACATGTAACATATGAGATGCAGTAAAATGTTCTCAGATCGTGTGATTAGAAGTGATCTAAAAAGGGTAATTATATTTCGTTGTCAAAATATCACTTTTGCTTCTTATACAGCTCTCTTTTATCCCTAACTAGCTAATACAACTTTGCTATTCAAATCATAGGTGCTAACAAGGATATCTTTAATGTCTACAATAGTAAACTGTTGAGATTGTGAGAAAGCTTAGCTCATATATCGTATGCTAACGTATATCCTTCTTTACGTCATTTTTAAGTATGGTTACCTAAACACAAGTTATTTTACAAGCTCAAACTATGCCAGCTATAATTAAATCTCTTAATAGAAATCTACCGCATATTTAGATAGAATATTTCCCTTTCCCTAAAAGAGTTATGAACTGACAAAATAATTTTCCAAAATGTCATTCACCACTAATTCTAAACCAGCGACAAACTGCGACCACAAAAGGGGCAAATAATCCTAATCTACATATTATGCAAATTATCATCGAGAACAGCGTGGGAACTGCCTAGTTGACCACGCTTGTGCAACCTTCATGCCAACTTACCATCAACGGTAAATGAGTACACAGAAGACTGAGGACCAGAAGTGCAACAGCAGTGGACAGCCTTTTGTTATGAACCTCCGGTGCACTTGACTGGCTCTGATCATTATTATAATTGTATTTGTAGTAATCCTCCTGAGTAGGGTGTTGCAATTCGCACGGACTCCCATTGCTCCCACTATTGCTAAGTACAGCTTTAGCCTTGAGCCCTGGTGTGGAAAAGAGCACAAAAGGGTTCTCAGTCGACACATTAGATGAGGTTGTAGAAGTAGTTGACATTGTGGGTGTCAAGTCCAAAGACTCGTTATTGTCAACATTTCTGGTATTGAAAAGTCGTGGTCTCTTCCGGCCCACAGCGGCCACTCTTTGTTGATGACCAAACATGCCACCGTACAAATGTTGATTGTGTAAATCCAACTGCAAACCGCTTCCTTTGGTATTATTCTTACTGTTGCTACTGCCACTATTACTGGGTCGCCCACACGCATTCCTCCACAGGGCAATCAGTCCAATTAGTATGATGAGAGCATGGGCTCCAATGTAGAATAGGACAAACTTTAAATTAAACTTGAATGGCAGGAAAGTGCATTGATCGAAAGAATATGAGGTGGACGAACTTTTGATCCAACTATCATCCCTCAACATATCCCCATTGTTAAAAGTAAGGAGTGCCGTGAAACCCACAATGCTACTAAGGACTGCCAAAACAGCCACATGGTAGCGCACATGATTCTTACGAATGCACAGTCGATAATCAAACTTGGTAGCAAAAAGCCATCGATCAATTACAAGTGAAACAATGGTAGCTCCTTTGAATATAGGGATGGACATGAAGAACCATAACATGCCGGTGCATACGGTATCCCCGGTGGACGATGGAGTCAACTTGATGAGCGTGAGAATACTGTAGGTAAACCCTAAGAACTGTTGTATGATAGATTGGCTAAGAATAGACACTAAGAACACATCCATAGGGCTCCATTGCCGACGGCGGCAATGGAACACAGCGAGCGTCCATGTTGTCAGGAGAAGAATAACGGGCGCCGACGCTGCCAATGCTATCCAACTGTATGTGAGTGGAGCTGGCATTTCAGTCAGTGGGTCCACTGCACAGTCCGTTTTCTTTTTAGGTTTCAGGAGCCATCATGTCAATTCCACAAGTGATATCTCACTAGGTTTAATCAGTCAGTCAGTCAGCTAGTTAGTCTGTTAAGTGACGTGAATGTCGTACAGTTTGTGGGAGCACGGGCAATGACAAAATGCGTGTTCTTGGTTTCCTTCCCGTTCGATGAAGAGTGTTGGTTGTCAACAATAGACTCAAGGTTGTACCATTAGTAAATGGTAGGATATGATGGGTGGATGTGATAATGATGCCGTTCTGTTCAGAAGAGTTGACGAGTCTCATTCTGTAAACAAAAATAAGAGAGAGATTTTTTTAGTTGGTACTACTATATAAGTGTATTCCATTATTCTTGTAAACATAGTTTGCACTCGGATGACAACGATTTAAAACCAAGGGTAAGTTAGTAAGTGGATTTTGTCAAGATAGAAATCACACACACGCACTTGTATTACTGCTTACATATGAGGAGAGTTCATTTAGTTTTAACACATAGCGGGACGAGGAGGAGATTATAAAACTAAGGCCACTGTTCTCTTTATTACTGTGGCTTGGACTTTAAATGGAAGCGTGTTAATTTGGGAACACATTGTTTCATTGTCATCTTGAGCAATTTGTAGCACCTCTAGGGAATTATGCCTATGTAAAGAATAAAGGTTTAATCGTACGTTATTATTCTTCATGTGTCTTCATTTTAGCAAAGAAAGTGATTACACGCTAATACTGTAATTAAGAATGAGTACTGTTGTACTCTGTAGATTGGTATTGGTATTAGTATTATAAAAAGTTGACGTTTTGCAATGTAGTTTTTTTGTTTGAATTGTATTCATGCTCTTTGAATGTCGAAAAACGTCACCGTTGTTGTTGTTTTTTTCTGATTGTTTGCCTCAAGCTGTATACCTATACTATTATCATCATTAGAAGTGTAATATGGGAACAATGAGCCATGTAGCGAAATCAAATGGAAAAAAGACGCACAGTACGCTTGGAGTTGAATCCATTATAAATTCGTAACACAATCAAGCTGAGCTATTCAACTTATTGCAAATGGTTCAGGCCTGAGGCTCACCTTCCACATTGTGCATCCTAATGGGTGATTTTTTCCCCGTCAACTAACTTTGGCGGATCATTTGCATTGCCTACACAAAAACTGAGAACAGCAAACAACTACAAAGTTTATGATGAGAACGCCATGTTGTTGTATATTCATTGAGAATACACAATAGGCAACTCTTGCGCAATGGAATTCATTACACGCCTTGCCTTTCAAATCGTGCTCTTAAGTATCATCTGGTCGTGTCATGGAGTAAATATATTATAAATAATCTGCAATTTTTTTCTTCAATAATTATAATGGTTCTATAGTAATCTCTTTCATTCTTTCTGTAGCTTCAAGAGCTGAGTTCATGTATCAAACATGTTTCCAAAGCTGAGGCATGCAAGTAAAGTTCTGATCATCATTATTGTTACTTACATTTATTCATCATCCATATCCCAAATCCAAAGAATTTTCAAATAGATAGTGCAATTGCATTGTTAAAATTTGGTTAGAGTCAAAGAGAAAAAAGTAGCTAGAGCTAAATAGATCTGTAGCAAAAATCATAGACAAGTGTAGAAAAATTAAAAACAGTTCAAGTCATAAAAAACTTAATAACGCGTTATGATTGTTTTAAAAAACAAACACTTATAAACTTGCATTTATAGAATCAGAAAAATATTCAATCCTACATTTAAACACAGGCAAACGATTTGGTGTGATGAAACTTTTGCTTGGGTTCGGAAAAGCGTTTTTTTTTTCGATTATTTCCAGCAGGGCATTAAATTCCGATGGATCACCGATTCTTACATTCTTATACTACAAGCTGTGTGTTATTAGTTTTGTGTGTATACCATAATTCATCCATCACCTTTGCACCTCCCTCATGTACTACATAAAACTTGTAACATGCTTGCTGAACAGTCTCTCTCAATTATGCGCGATAAAAGCAAGAAAATTGTTCTCTCTGAAAAGAACACAAGGTCTGATAATACTGTGGAATGCACTCTGTACATAATATATTTCGTAATGGCCGTGTACAAACTCATGTTTCACTTGGTGAATAATTTTTGTGTGGAAATATATTTTTCATATGGATTTTCATGCCCATTTTTGTAAAAATTTTGAGTGACCACCACTCCCATCTGAATAAGTCATTTGAAGGCGTAATTGAATTGCAGAGAATATGCTAGCTAACTAACAAGGCATTTTGTTAATGGTGAAGGTGAAGTATTAATCGATTTTTTATTTAACTAGATTGCACAAGACGGTGATTTCCATAGATGTGAAGTTATTTGAAGCAAAAGAAGATTAAATGTCTTTTGTGGATGGGATAACCTAGATTCTGGGAGGGAATGATGAACAAACAACTTGTTAATGAATTTAGACGTTTCATTGATCAGCAAAACTAATGTGCTCTACCGCATGTGAAATGTCTTTTGGACAATCCATCCACTATTTTCAAAACCTGATGCAAAAAGAATTGCAAATATACCAAGTCATGCACGACCAGTATATTATTACTGTAAGAAAATCATCAATGAATTGCTACATTTGTTGTGACTACAAAAATAGCTGTGCATTAGATTCACGAATGGATTCAACCAAGTAACTTTTTTTTGTACAAACTATACTGCATCAACTTTGAAAGCGAGCTTCAAGCAACGTATTTCACATGTGTTCATTTCAAACCTTAATCTTTTATGCAATTAATGAAGAATCGGTCGGTCTTTTTCAATATAATTTCTCTCTAGCTCTCTACATACGCCTATATAGAGTATTGAACGAATGAAGGAGGCACGCAAACATATGGGAAAAAATAACAGGAGCTGTAGCATTTGAATACCAAGAAAAAAGTAATTGTCTATTAAAGAATGTGTTCCCTAAGGGGTCTGTTTGTTGTAAATTTTGTAGCGTCCAAGGCTGTTTGCTCATTTGTAGATTTAAAGTATTGCTCGTCGTTTGTAAATACCATATGCATAATAATGAGGAGTACTATTGTGATGCTCATGCTCATTGTTGAGCAAAAAGTAAATAAATTCCTGATCATGGCAGATTGTTAATTTAAAAAAAAATCTACTACTACACAAGTAATGCATTAATTGGTCAAACCTTTTTCTACATGAAAACCAACGCATGCAACGGAATTGCTAGTTGTTTAAACGTTTTTTTTTACAATGGTCATAAAAACTACAGCTATTCACCATGTAAATGTCACAAAAGGTGCTAACTTCTTAGATTTGCATTTTTATCTTGGACTAAGGAGAAAAAAATTCACAGAAAAGTTGACAATAACTGGGGTGTAGGAAGTCATAAAATTTTATAACCCATTTTAATACTGACAAACTATGGACAGTAGTAATAGCGGCAATGTCCACAGTCTTAAAGTTGTTTAAACTTTTGCATATATACACTTTGCGTTTCTCTTCTACCTCAAAGATTAAGTACGGCCATATTCACGATATGATAACAAAGCAAATAATAATAAAAACAGTTATTAGTCTTGCGTTCTCACATTTTTCTTGCCCAGACGGACAATCATGGGAATGCGAAATAAGCACGCGTTCAGATCAAGTTAACAAACAGACTTGTTTATTCAGCAAAGGCTAATCAGTCCGTGTACAGTCTAAATAATTCGGTCACACGGATTTGCTGTAAAGTCATTAAAAAACTCAAAATTTGCGGTTAGTTTGAGCGTCTGCATGCATTACCTTTTAGGTTGATGATAAAACCTGTTGATAATTATTTTTTCACTTTTGTCGTGCTGTAAACAATAATTGAAATGACAAGTTAGGAATCTAAGACGGTATTGACTCATGTTTCAGTTTGAAGACCAGCTTTTATGTCTTCCCGGCTTTAACAAGTTCCATTCAACAATGGTACATCTCATTGGACTTGAAGTGTTTACAAGAATTTGTACTTTCTACAAGCAAAATTCAAAATGGCGACGAATACTGACGCACATTTGAATGACAACTATAACTAACTAACTAACTGGTATAGTTAATGCATCCATGCATCGTTTGTTTTAACAACAACATAAGTGCAATGTAAATGACGGCAAGTTTTTTCTCTACTTCTCATCTTTGTCAATCTCATCTGCATGCTGTACTTTATTGAGGTTTTACAACACATAGTCAAATGGCTCATCCTCATCCCTGGCCCAAAATGTTCTCACAGCCGTTTCTTTTTCATTTTTGTTACGGTCACTACCACGACAATGAGTTCACAGCTTGAAAACTCATTTTCAAATTGTGGCATTGAGAAAGGGATGGGAAAAATGTATTTAGACATAAAAGTATCTCTCGTTCTTGAGTATTCAACAAGAGGCAAAAATGTGACATTCAAATGTCTCACAGTGTATTAAGATAATTATGAAAGACGGCAGCTGTGACTGGATTGATAAGTTGTTAGCAAAAAAATTGCATGCGACTAACTAACCAGCTATATAAACGGATTGGTACAGACATGTGCAAAGAAATGAAATTTCAAAATGAACTCTTGCACAACAAATTATATTATATTAATATTTAGTGCTATAGCAGTTACTCAGTACTGTTTTATGGCCAGATCACGTAGAAACTAACTTGTTACACCTAATTTATTTAGATTTTTAGTTATTTAAGCAAAGATCTGATATTATTGGATTCCTTTTGTGCCCTGCCTTGGTTTCTTTACACAGATAATGTACGGCACAATTATTCCACACACATAGACTAAATGTATGCAATGAACACACACGAGTGCGAGATTTAATCTCCTTTTCATAATTAACAGGTGTGTGAGTGAACGTAAGAGAAAATAGGGTGGCCAAATGTTGCTGGCTAGTTAGTTAGTTAATCGACTACCTTTAAAACGGTTCTTGTTAATTTGACCACTGCAACTAAAAGGATTATTAGTGTGATTGTACACGTTTCAGTCAATGATTAAATACATTCCAAGGAATCCTAATAATATAGTGATTATATTGCGGCTGATGAGAATGAACCTTTTGCTCAACAACCTTCAATATGGGAGATGAAATAGAGCGAAATACTATTACACTAGTTGGTTCGTCGGGTTGAAAAGAAAAAACTGGCTCATAAATGAAAAACCTTGCAATAATCATACACTATTACTGTGTATTCAACACAAGATCATGAAGTTGATAATAACGATGATGAGTTTCGTGTTTACCCATTACAACTCTACAAGACTACTACTGTATGTGTAGCTGTATGGCCAGCTTTTGCATGAAATTTAAAAAATACAGAGTGATTGAGACCCTATAACATATTATTACTACATTGGTTTTCTTGAAACATTCATTACATACCCTTGTGATGATAATAGCATTATCATTTTATAGCTATATGATTACTAGCTACCCCGTTCATGTCATTCCCATATAGTTCACGCTTCCATTAGTAATGTGAGAAATTCTTTGTAGCTAACTATATTAGCTGTTTGAGACTTTACGTGAACTGTTCAAGGTGTACAGTTACAATTTTTTCGACCTACAGATGCACTGTATATTCATTCATTGTCTATGACAGGACATGGACAATGCGAGAATATTTCTTTCACCTACAAATATAACCCAAATCAATGTTTGGAGTGAACTGAAAGTAAGTAAGTTGGGTGCATTGAAAAAAGCACTTGTCTAAAGAGAACTTAATGCTTATTTAATGTTTTTCTATTTGGGATTTGCTTGGCAGAGCTTGAAGGAGCCACCATGCACCTACTTTACCTCTCACTCAACTAAACTAGTGAATTAGTTTTGTGTTGGTGCACTTTTTTGTGCAAATAAATGTGATCAAGTATGCCACATTTATTTTTAATGTGATACCTGAATGGAAAAGAGACGTTACACACATTATCCACGCCCATTATCATAATGTACAGCATGTAAACGTTCCACAGCATCATCACCTATTATTGCCAACTCTACACCCTTTGTTGTTGTGAATTTATATCCTTCCATAAGGCAAGTTATTGGAGAATGACTGCACATTGTCGATAATGATGGATGAAGACTGACTCTTTTTGTACCCATTTTGCCCAAACAAATGGCGTCTCACTCCCTAGTTTCCAATGTTTAGCTAAACTTTTTTTTCACCATTGGATTTGTACCTATTTTAAATTTGGGTTACACAGGCCATGCCTTATTTGTCGTAGCTGTCATAAATACAATTTATAGTAACGGGGCCAAAAGTTACCTAATCACTGTATTCATTAAATCCATTGGTTTGCGCTTTTCAATCTGTATATAGCTTTAGTTAGCGTGAAAGGGGCACGAGTGGGTTTCAAAGTCATTATTTATTTAAACATTTCATCATTCCGTGAAATACTGTATTGGTAAAGCATCTGTCATTACTACAAATAGCTTTGTAGCATTATTGGCCATGATAGTAATCAAGATAGATCATTCAGAAAGCTCATCTTGAATAAAATGATTGTCTAGCTGACGGAACTCTCATCATCAGTTGTTCCTCGTGTCTTTATAAAAATGCACGCAGCTCTACTCATGCAATGCTTAGGCTACTATACAAGTTTGAGACCATATTTGCTAATGTGCTTTGTCCCTTGTCTTGTCGAAAAATAGTTCACATGTTTTTTCTGCATCGTGAAATAGACTTTTAGTGGTATAAGAAAGAGTGTTTGTCCTCCTTTTGAGTGTTTTTTTAGGCACTTGTTGTGACAAAGTATGTCTCCCACATAAGAATACATAGGCACATGTGCTATTATACTATTTATGTACGCAAAAATTCATGCTGCGTCAGCCCCAGGAATTGTTGACTCCTAAACTATGTACAAGATTGAATGCGTGCAAGCATAGAGTTGTGGTTAAAAATATAATAGGACACTTTTGACCTCTCTATAGTTAGTTGGTGAGTCCCAGGAGGATATAGAGTATTGTGCGTGATTGTATGGGACTTTTTTGCATTGGATTCTTTTAGTAGATACAAAGAGGTTGATTTAAGAGATTTCTCTTTATTTCATCAAATGCAGTCATGCTCTGATCGAATTTTATGGTTTTAAATGTGGTTGTCTCTGATGGTAGTATGAGACAAGCAGGAAAGAAAATTAGAGAAACCTGCGTGTAATATTTGTGACTGAACATTAATTTTTACATTTTTAAGTGTTATTGTTTTGCAGTGCGTTCATTGCTATAAAGTTGGTGTTGTACACAAATATAGGGTTTTAAGTGCATTCGCTTGAAAGCAATTAAGTTGTACTCACTAATGGTAGTCACTGTGTTAGTAAGTATGAATATCATTAAAAGTAAAACTGTCCTAAATTGACTTTTTTAAACTAAACAAGAATTATAAAGTCCCCACAGATCTGACTTCCGGTGGCCCCGAGCAGAATCCACTAAGCGTGTATGAATTTGAGTTCAAATTTTGGGATGGGATATGGGACTGACTACAGAATAAGTTCCGCTTTCAATTCTTTCCATATAATGCTTAAATACAATGAGAATTATATTGTTGTTTAAATCTGTACGCGTGAAATGGTCCAAATGGTATTCCAGTCTATGGATTCATATTTTTTACAGCTAGTCATTATTATTTCAATGGAAATGAACTCTGTTTATACTCCACGATGGGAGGATGCAGTTTTTTTTACATATCACATTTCCACCATGATGGGTTAAAATTTCGTTTACGCTACTCAGTCTGCTATTTTTACAATGAGTGCTACTTAACCAACATGATTGGTTTTCGTTGCTAGTGTTCAACGCCGCATGCAAAAGCCATAACAATAAGCAAAGCAGGGATGTTTAAATCCCTCTGATGCAAACTAGTTTAATAAGTTGCAGTTCCATTCGAAGGAAACAAAAAAAAATAGTTTAATTTATTCCATTATTGTTGGCGGATGCACATTGACTGACGGACTTGTATGGGTATTTAATAGGTAGGATGACGAGCCAAGTTTTTATATGCTATTGGCATTGACATGCAACTAATGTATCTTGTTCCTATATGTTTGTGTGGACGTGCAGTAAGCCTTTCCACAGGATTATCTTTCATTCTCAACTTTCAACATGATTTCTCAACTAACCAATGTAGAACCAGACTCATTAATTCTTGAAAAAATTCAATTCTGGATGGCACAAACACGTACACAAATTCCATATGCGTGTCCACTCTAAGTTGTTGGCATATTTGCAAGAAATCACTGTCACATTAATCTACACAGGTTAGTTAGTTACTACTTACTACATAATGCGAGCGTGTTCGATCTAAATAATAATAAATATAGGACACAAAACAATATTGACAGAGGTATTATTAACTAACTATGCACATACTAAATTAAAATGTGAATAATGCATTTACAGACACGTAATATTTGGAGTAGATTGCTATAGTTAAAAGTATTCCGTGTATATTTTTTACAATCTTTATTGATAATCGTTTACACACAAGGTTTGGGGTTAATATATTATCTATGGCTTTGTTAACGTGATGTCATGAACTTTTTTGTGCAAGCCACCATGAGAATATTTGACGTACTTTATGTCCTATTAACTTCATATCGGCCCGAATATCTAAATAGCTCGTGAGATTTGTCAATGGCTTATAGAGTGGCAAGGTTTTTCAGCTTTCTGAATAGAAGACTCTTTGATTTTATCTTCTACCCATTCTGGTGGTGTGACAAGTGGCATGAAAGCTATACAGCTACTATACTTCACATTGATTTACCTAACTTGGCTATCTCTTGTATGATTTTCCACAGTTAGTTAGTTAGTAATTGCGTTTAGCCCATACTAAAAAATCTTGAACTATGTTCGCGCTCACTAATTCTGACCTTATGGAGCAAAAGTTAATTTATTTCTTTACGTAAAAAGCTAATCACTTACTGTTCACGACTTTTATACCAACTGACTCTACATGACCTCTGTAAGTTTAGTTAGTTAGCAGGACCTCCTCAGATACTCAAAGATATTTGTATCCTTGTATACGATAGTTTACTAACTAATACAGAGTTTAATACGTGGAGTCAAGATTTTTATGTATTTTTCATGCAGTGGACCAATAATACTTGTTTACCATATCTATTCATTATGATGATAATAAATGGCTAATAATTCACCGCTATCAACTTGTTTCACTCAGGGGGTATTTTGCATGCAACTTTGTGTATTCACCACGGAATGATTTGTTTTTGAGAATGTGTAGAAAAATGTTTTAAATAATAGATACTAGATACACACATGATGATGATAATCACATACCTTGAAAACAAATTAGCAGTAAATAATGTTGCGACTGATCCTTTATCCGTAGTTTGCAAGTCATGAGAAATGAGTACGCAAAATTACGACATGATCTTGTAAAAAAATCCACAAATGCACACACAGACACAAATTCATGTAACAAATGTTTTACATTGTTGTCAAGTTTGCACAAGAATAGTAAAAAGTGTCCACTCGTAATTTATCAGTGACACAGACAATGCATATACTAAGTTGAATCTTGAATCTCAAACAAATTGAGTTCTCGTGTCCATTATAATAAAAAAATATTTTTATTTCCAAGTCCCTTCAACTGTATTGTTCTCCTGTGTACAACAGTCGTGCACTAATAACAAACAATTTTTCCATTCTTTCATGAACTGAAGATTATATTCTGTTGGAACTCACATGAGATTTCTCAACAAAGAAATCTCTTCTGGAACAATATTTTATCAGCACAAATCTCACATTCCCTCTCATTCGTTTGTAACAGAAGAATAAAGACCCCCAAAAATAATGAGAATGATTTGGAAAAAAATAACCGCGATCCACACCACACGACTGTAGAGCCAGGTATGAGATACTACAGCATCTTACCTTGGCTACAAATAGTTGTATGCACTCAAAAAGGTGTCTGTGTAAATGGAATGGACATAAAAAAGATTTCTTGGTTATTTAGGGAAGACAGGTAGTAGCTGCAGCTAACATACAGTCACTGCCTCAAATCATGCAATGATGAAAAGAGGTAACGATGAGCGATGGGTTGTTTGGCAGCTCTCATAGCATTTTACTACTATGTTCTGAGCATTGAATTAGTTAGTTGGTTAGTTGGTTAGAATGCATTTTTCAACAGGGGACTCTACCACAGGTAAAAACGTTAGTTCTCCCTCTCTTATACTATAGGCTTGGTACCTTTTCATGCACTACACGCTAGCTAACTAAATACTAGAGCTAGTGCACCAACAATGCATGTTAAATCATCCCTCTCCAACTACAATATTGGAGTGATGCAGCTGAGATTTGATCTTCAAAAAAAGATCATCATGGTATTTTTACAAATACTTTGTTGTGAGTCTCAGCCCAGCCACTTACCCAAGCTTACTTATTACATACTATGGATATGGAGGAGTGAAGAATTATCCCACATGGGAAGCTATAACACACACAATTTTTGATGCTTCAAAGTCCCAATATGGACTCCAATCTGAAATGATCATATAATAATATGAAAAAACTAATGCATTGGTCAACAACGGCAATCTGAGAATCACATTGTACGTTCATTTTAGCCAACACGATATATTTTTTACACGCTCATTGCATGAGTAAAAAAAGAACTGTTGTTGCTCATCTCTTGTTGTGATATAAAATAGTTTTCATTATTCAGTCCCCTATGTAAGGAATGTAATGATGGCAAAAAATGCCTTACTAACTAACCAACTAATTCCGCAGCTATATATGTACATGTGCACTCACGTCTTCCATAAATAATAGTCAGTGCGAGTTGCAATCATCATCATCATATAGTCTGTGTATGTAATATCATTAGCATAACATATCGGCAGTGTGTGTGTGTGTGTGTGCGTTGCGTATGAATCTAACGTATTCCAATGTGGCTAGCTAACTAACAAACTATGGAGGACAAAGCATGACCGCTAGCAAGTTTTGAAAAATTGGCTTGAGCTTGCAGGGGTGTTGTTCATCTTTGGAAATGAACGTTTTTTTTCTCTTTACGGCTTTTAAACAGAGAATATATGACTGCATGTAGTGGTTATAATATTTTTGAGCTATTAAGCAGACATGTCTTGGTTGTCAAAGAGGAGAATTCACAAGATTATAATATGAACATCACGTTGGTTCCCAGCAAGATTTACCTAGTTAGATATGCATTATAGGTAGACTGGAGGAGATTTCACAAAACAGTTAGTCAAAAAGTACAGCATCTTTTACTTTTTTATGCACACAGACTCCCTAGGTAGGATTCCTGTACTATTGTCCAAACTAACCAACCATTCATATAGATTTTGTGGCTATACAAGACTTGGTTAGTCGATGATCGTTATCTCTTTTATTCCCTGGAGCACAAAATTGTTTTTTTTGTTACCTCTGTCTTGTTCTTTTCTTCTTGTCACTTCTCTCTCGGGGATTGGTATTCCTACTTTTACTTGCATCTTTGTATCCTCATCATCCCTATACACTGTTATTATTCCCTACTGTTCTTTTGGAGGCGTCAGACTTAACTACCGATTCCAAATGGCTATGAGCCTGCACGTACTGTGTTGTTGAGGTCTGGACCAGGAGCTAGCTTTAAATTACCATCCATAGTTATTGTGTGTGTACAGAGCGTTGGAGCCTGGGAAAAGTAGAAAAAATTAACGATATACCTTTCAGTCCGACGAACATGACAATGTCTATGTGTGTGTGATGAATTCAATGATAATGATATGGTATAGGCATCTTGGCTTTAATATTTTCTCTCCCTTTGTCATCTTCTATGGGGAGATGTTCAATTACCCACTTCATTTTCTTCGTTAGTTAGACGATACTATGTACACGTTTAGTTTGGTTTGTTGTGTTATGTAATAATGAGGAGTGTTTTTGTTCCTCCGTTTTGTACTGCACAAAAGGTTTGCATTTTGAGTCGATGGCATGGCAGTATATGGACATGAGATTTTTTGTCTCAAGGGTATTTGGAGCTTTTAGCATGTGTGTATATTTTGTTGGATTGTTATGGCCAAGCTATTAATTGCAATTAATGGTTGTTAGTTGAAAAACCAGAACTAAGAACTCAGATATAAAGTGAAGAATGTAATGCAACAGAAAATGATATATTTTTTTGGTAGTTTAGTTGGTTAGTTACAACAGGGTTGTATAATAAGTGGTGAGAATTATAGCTCTAAACTAACGTTTTATGTGAGCCCTCGTGATTTGGGATTCGTTTGAACCTACATTACTGGAAAGTTTTGTTGGTTTTATTGGGTTGTTTGGATTTACGAGAGTTGTTCATACTCGACGAAGCCTGGCTAACCAGGACATTAGTTATCTTCCCCAAATGAGAATTCTGTTGCATACCTAATGAGCTTCGTGGCCTACAAAATATATTTTAATGTGATTCTTGTGTATACCATGATGATAGGTTGCCATTAATATCAATGATTTCTTTCTTCTACTGCTGGTGAGATAAGAGTAACCAAATTCAGAACGTTATCATAGTTAAAGATGTCGCATATTTGAACGGATGAATGATATTTTTGATTTGTATGGTCTGCTTGTCCGTTGACGACAGTATAGTCATTCCTATTATCGTTTGACATGTTTCACAGGCAGAGTCAGTAAAGTGAGATAACGCCACTGCTTTTAGGTTAGTGGACATATTTTGATATCCAATAGTTTGTACAGTACCAAATTATGCGTACAAGTCATCCCTGCTTGGAATACATTGGATATAAAGACTAGTGTGTTTGGGATATGCATGGCAGTTGATAAAATTTCATTTCCATGATCCTAAGGTGAAGGCTATTCCTAGACATTAAACAGTCAAGACTCAAAGTCCCTACAATTGACACTGGAGACATTATATATACGGGGGATGAATCATATCGCTCTGATTCATTTTATCGTTATCATAATTATTTATAGTTTCTAGCAAGTTTATTACTTTCAAGTAAATGGTTGTTCAATCCAGTTTAGAAAGACACAAATTTCAGTTTCGTTCGTGTCAAAGAAGTTACCGGATAGCTGTTATGTTGAAGAGAATATTCAGTTTCGTTCTGCCGAATAAGGTATTTTTTTAACTTTTATTGTATCTGCCTATATTTGGTTGCATATTTTCATAAGTAATTTGACTCATCTAGTGAATTCATTCTCCGTTTTGATCACATCACAAATTGCTAAATTATAGATTTCAACAAAATGCTGTCAGCATTGCATATTTGATTTCATAAAAAATATGCTGTACAAGTAGACATCTATTGGCTGAATTTTAAACCAAATTGTATAGCTAGAAAAGTTAACTACATTAATAGCTAGGTGACTATGACTCCTACCATTGTAAAAAGAGTCAGTTCCATGGGTTCAATGTAGAACATGAATTTCATGAATGAACTAAAGTTGTGAGAGGATATTTTGAATATTCTTTGTTTCATATTCATTGAATTTTGTGGGTTAAAGTTGTTGCAGGTAAAAATGGATTGACGTAAACTGTAGACATTGTGCAAACCTTCAATTCTCCATATAGTACTACAATATACTGCTATCGTTTGAATTTATTAACAAATGAAAGTTTCTGCTAACTAACTGTACAGTTACTAAACTACTTGAGAGACTAATCCGAGAAAACAATATGCTCTTATCTTTGTCACAGTCACAACAAATGATAAGCTCTTAACCATTTCCATGCACCAATGTATTATCAGTCGATTAAAAGTTTCAATTTATGGAGTGTAAACGATTATACTGTGGAAAATATTTGAATATATAGCAAAGCCGGTCTAGATAAATGACCATTCTTATCTCAATAATGTTGGAATAAAACGTAACAATGATTTTCACTTAAGTATAGTAATATTAGTCATTTGCACATGTTTAATATTCAACGCAAGAAACTGATTCGTATGTACAGCGTGGTTTTATGCACCATCTCTATTCATTTAACTGGACTTTGAAATGAATAATTATCACTTTTCCGTACAGACTAATCAAAATTCAACTGCTAGGTGCTAAATAGTTTTTTCCTTCGTTCGCATGTTCAATATCGGTCCATTAGTTGAGTAGAACATATTTTCCAAAAGTAATCCATCATTAGGGAATAGAGTTTTTATTTGGGGAACACACAGTACAAAGACTCAGTTATGATCATGAATAAACATGGCTCTTATATTTCATTCCATCATGCTTGCTTTCACTTTCCCAATGCACACTGTGCACTCATAAATTTGGCTACCAAGTGGGGAATTCTTTTTTGGGAGAAAGTCACGCAATACCTTGAATTCAAGGTGTGTTTACTGTAGTTTGTTGTTGCATGCTCACCAATTTCCCATGTTTAAGATCAAACCGAGTGGTAGCTTACATGTAGTAAGTAACATGGTGACTTGACCTAAAGGGTTTCCTCTTCCATCATGATTTTATTAGCATTGCATTCTATATACATACGCAACTACATCAGCTAATGCAGTCGTCCTATATATAGTTAGTTAGTAAACAATGAACAGTATCCATGTTTTATGAATTCCTATTTAGTAAAATTCATATTATGCACACATATTGTAATATGTCTCAACCCCCATAAAATCCTATTCATTGAACCAACTAAAGTTTGCAACCTTAATGCAGTACTAAAGTTGGTAATTAAACCACAAGTCATTAAACCATATATTTTGTGACGACCAGGCATAAAACATCATTTGGCTACACCGCACTCCCTCAGACAGTAGAGATTTAGCTCTAGTTAGCTAAAAGTATTCTTTTACTCAAGGAAAAGACTTTATAACACACATATCATTAGTACTCATGATACATGGAGTCCATGTGGACATTCCAAACTTTGGAACAACAACTTACTTACTTAGAAACTAATGTTAGTTAATATTCATGCATCATGCATGGACGGAAAAATGATTATTTGACGAGATATGTATTCAAATTCTAAATGTACACAAAGCATACCACACATTACTTAAACAGCATATTATAGGCATATCTATGTGTCGTGAACTCTTGAGCCACACATAGTCCATAGTTAGTTGGTTGGTAGTAGTCTTTTCTGACAAAGGCAGTATACACACACACACACATGAAATGCATGATAGCAATAAACCCAAGTGGAATCTCGCGTGACAAGAAGCTGTGTATACCCAGTAAGCTCATGAAAACATGAACTTTCAGTCACTAAGGTTTTATAATTTGGATCAACCATCGTATACTAATGTACGTGTGCATTATCAATAGAGGGTTCATATATTCTTAAAAACATATAGTATGTTAGATATGGTTTCAACAGCTAACTAACTATGTGGATGACTTGGCTGCTGTTTGTTGGTTAGCCTTTCGTCATAAATATTATGAATACTGCTGTGTTTGAGTTGTTGCTGGTTGGCTATTTACGTATGTATAGTATGAGTGGGAGACTTTATTTCACTGTTTCAAGTACAACAAATAATCCATAGTTTTTGGTCTACCGTCATAGATACGCAGAGTAGAAAGACTTACTTTCTCAATCGAGTACTCCAAAAGACTTGCAAGAGTTTGTACATGCATTCATTTGAACACGGGGCTCGGGCGGGTTTTTTGTATGAGGAGGCTGCATTTTTTTGGGGCGGGTAGACATAATAATACTACTACTCACACGCTTTTGACTCCTCGTTGTTTCTCCAACTGTGAGTGAATAATAGACAACTTCACGGCACTTTAAAATCATGAGCACTCCAAAAAGTTACACTCAAATAGTCTCGCCGTCTTCTCAGAGCACGACATCAGTTAGTTAGTTTGTTAGTGGAGCTGCTACAGCAACTTTGGATTTCAAGTGGGATCATCACCGTCTCAAATGATGATACGCTCATTGTGTTCTAAGCAACCCACAACAGCCTTTGTAAGTGCCCTTAAGTTAAAATATGGTACAATGGCAGCTACTGGTCGTGCAAGATTAACTATCCAAATCTGTAAGTCTTTTGTGCCAACTGGGTATTATCGTATTACTGTGGTCTCATATGTTTCCATCATGTGTGAAGGATTGCAGAATAGTACTAACTAACTATTGAGTTTTTAGCCCGGTACAGGGCTTATGTAATTGCGAGCAAATTTTTCGTTGTGGACACGATAACTTTCGAACGCATCAACCGATTGACTTCAAATTTTGCACACGTTGAAACTGAGCAAAAGTAGGAAAGGGGATTGCAAATGAGCACAATCAGAAAATGCCTAAGTTGTTTTTATGCGAATAAACGGTGTTCATGGTGACTATTTCAGTGATGGCATAATTAAGGTCATATTTAAAGTCATATACCGCCTTAAGCTAGGAAAACGTTATTACAATATGAATTTCATGAAAACAACTATATAGACTTGGCCAATTTATCATTTTAGCCGTAATCTTGGTAACCAAATACGGACTTCCCTGATGGACTACAAAAGGAACATTTTTTCGGAAAAAACAAATTAAAATCAGCGTGAGAAGCATGTTATGCTTGACCGCTAGAACTTTCGCCCAAAATAAAATACTTAAACCCCAAAACACGAGAAACTCGCATGTTTATTCTACCGCTACCTGAACTAAACATATATGAATGCCCATGGTCACTGAACTACTCAGGTCCCATGGCTATGACTCTCAACAGGGATGTAAAACACAACAAGCTTTAGTTTAAGCCATGAAACTTCAAAATCGCATCGGTCGAAAAATTTTGACAGTGGTTTAAAAACCATTAGGAGATTCAATGTTAATCTTATAGGTGGTGGCACTAAACACATGCAAGTGCCCATAGTCACTAAACTGCTCAGGTCCCATGGCTATAACTCTCAACAGGGATGTAAAACACAACAAGCTTTAGTTTAAGCCATAAAACTTTAAAATCGCATCGGTCGAAAAATTTTGACAGTGGTTCAAAAAG
>Ga0210040_10003079_pt1 | contig 22846 bp, 19 predicted proteins | sample CryGeyCG12114_NA_FD_185462 | JGI IMG/M metagenome (GOLD analysis project Ga0210040, IMG submission 185462) | Groundwater microbial communities from aquifer - Crystal Geyser CG19_WC_8/21/14_NA (SPAdes) (version 2) | ecosystem: Environmental > Aquatic > Deep subsurface > Groundwater | place: USA...
GTCCCATCTTTGCAATGTGATATTTCCCGCAACTTTTCAATTTTAATAATAAAAACTTGCCTTTCTCTCGAGAGAGATTTCGCTACTACGTTCAATTTTTACTTTTCCTTTCGTACGTGTGCTAAACCAGCCGAGCTGACGATGCCAATCAACTTCCGTTTAATTTTGCAAAGTGTACCAATTAGGAGAGAAACATTAAACTGGTTGTAGTTTTGGATTTCCGTTTGCATCTCAAGGAAGAAGACTACACACAGCCGATGCCAGGAGGTGGTTTCAGGTACTTAACTAAATGTTTGGAAATTGGTTGATTAAAATTAGAAGTGGATTATTATCGCAGTAATTTATTTAGGATACATTTTTTGGACTAAGGCGTTATTGAAGTCGACAAGGAAATGTTTTGACGTTTTGCTTTCCTGGGGTCAACTTTTCGCTAAATAGTTCATATGCTGACAAGGGAAACGAGTTTAACAAAGTAGGACTACGAATCTAAATTTGGTTCCGAGCAGAGCGAAAGTGTGCAATCGCGCATAGACGATGTAATGGGATCGCAACTATTAGAAGTTCTTCGCCAAGGCATTTGGGCTTCCATAACTGGTGGATGGTTTCATGATCCGCGACAACCCCAGTTCACAAATACTTTACACTTATATTTATGGTTGTTTCTTGTGGCTTTGCCTCTATCCTTATGTATTGTAAGTTTTAAATAATATTCTTTGGTGTATACATTTTTGCGTAAAAGTGCATAGAAGGGCTCAAGGAATCTGTTGTTGTTTGTCTGCAGTACTTCAATTCCTCGTTTGTGATATGGAGCTGTTACAGTTGCACTATTGGGATGCTGTTCCTCACAATCAAGCTTGTCAATATTCGGTTGCATCGCTTGTTTGATTCAACTGAGCCTATTCAAAAGACTGATAAGAAACGATTGCCTACCGCACAGGCAGATGAAGACTTGAATTTAAACGACAGCATAAAAAAATGTTCTGAAATAGAGTACGTGTTTCAATCAGTATGATTATATTATGGAAGACCTTGAAAAGTTCTTATTCTTTTCTCCGATCGGTATCTTGCATAATTTATATCCCAACATTTATTTATCCTATATATATTTTTTCCAAATCAGAGATGCCATTGAACTTAAAGAAATTGTAACGTGTTCACCAAGGAGAGAGAGAGCAGTGCCTAAAGAAAGTGTTGAATCTACCGAACTTCCACGTATGTTTTATTTATGTATTGCATTATGATTTGATCGATGGCTAATATAGATGTGTAAAAAGACGACTCTATGAATCTACCCCAGGTCCTTCATGTGGAGATCTGAAAGTAGATGTGCATAGAAAAGGAAGCACTGCAAGTAGCTCAAGTTCAAACAGTAGATTTAGCACAATTTCTTCTTCGCGTCAAGCAACCAAATCTCACTCCAGAAATACCATTGACAATGATCTCTCCAGTCATTCTGATGGTGATAGGCTTTCATAGCCCTTCGTTTAGTTATATGCAATTGTAAACTCAAAAATAATTTCAGTTATTCTTTATTCAGAGAGTACGCACAAGCCATCGACCAAAGAAAATGCTGCGGATTCATCATTTGGCTCCAGCGTTAAAGATGGCTCTAGAAATATCACTCTAGAAAATAATTTTTCTATTGAAACTGAAGATCCAAGTTTATCTTCTATCTCTGGTTCACATGGTCTATGGGTGAGTGACCGAATTCACGATTTGCATTATCATATTCTATCATTCAAAGTTCAAATTTTTAGTTCAACGATGCATGTGCATGAAGTCAAATAATAATGCAATTTTTTTTAAATTTACTAGAATGAAACAGATGAAAGGACAGGTCGTCACTTTGAGGATGTTTTAAGTTCAGAGTCAACAGTAAAATCTGACTGCGATAATTTGAAAGGAACAGCGTCACTAAATTTAGAAACTGTCTCAGGAAGTAACGGTAAGTTGAATTTTGCATTATGCTTTAATTCTATATTTGCTCTTAAATCGGTTCAATCACTGTGCTTTTTTTGTTTTGAAAATTCAGAAAGTTGCTGCAAAGTAAAAGAATTTCGTCGTACTCAAAGCGCTTTAGAAACTACTCAGTTAGCATTAAAAGAATCCCAAGATCGTAGTTCAAAAAATGCTGGTCACCAATCAGCTCAAGATTTAAACTCCGTCAGGCATTCACTTGACTCTCCATGCTCGTTTAGCTGTGAGAATGACAAGAACTTAACAGAAGCTACAAAAGCAACTACCAAAAACGCTTCACATCGGTTTTTATCTGATGGAGATATGCCTGCTTTAAGTTTAAAGGACTCGAAAATTGATAGCAAAGCTACCTCTTCGACTGAAAGTGAGAGCGATGGCGATGAGCAAACGAGGAGTAGAACTCCACTGTTGGCTAGACATGGTAGCTTGGAGAAAGGAAATGAGGCAAAAATTAAAGAACCTGTGAATGCTACCGAGGGTGTCTTAGGAATCAGAAGTCAGGATAAAGCACGAAATAAAAGAGTTTCCTTCAGTTCTCGGTCATTGGATGACAGTGATTCTAATCGTAATAAAAACTCGGGAAATAAAAAGAAAAGTGGCCCTAGGAGTGTAGAAAGTCTGGAACGAAGGGCAAAAAAGCGTCACTCCGACTCATCAATGCTGAGGTCAAATTCGTCTGCTCCCAGCGGTAAAACCAGGAAAAAGCGAGAATTTACTGATAATAGAAAGCAAGATTTCGGATCTAAAACGGAAGGCTACTTTAGTCCTGAACTGTACCGAGTCTCTGATATTGAATCGGAAGATGGCGATGAAATTAAAGAAAAAAAGTTTATTTTAGTGCCTCAAACTGAGTCATTAGTAGGCTGGAATCAAGCTGGAGGACCGTTTACTAGTCAGTGGCTTTTTCAGGCTGTAAATGTTGCTGCTAATGCAAAGCCGTTTATTGGCTTGCCAGGAAGCTCTAATGTCGATGAACTTGAAATAGGTAATTTCATTTTTTGCATTATTATTTAACAGCAAAACATTTGGTGTGTTTTTTCTACAAGAACTATTTACAAAAATTAAAAATTAGGTACTTCAGGAAACTTTGATGATAATTCTTCTATGATTGTAAATCGTCCAAGCCTTGACACCGAGTCACAAGCTTCAGAAGACTCTCAGTTGAATCATAGTTTAATTGGTCTCAATTTACTGTTTGCATCGAATTCTGACGTGAATCAAACAGATGGATCCGATACTAATATTGGTTTGTTTGATTTGTTATTGTCTTCACACACAGAAATGCAATTTTCTTTTCACATTGTTTAATTGAAATATTAAGTATTTTTGAGAAAAATACTCTGAAAGCATGGAAAAAAACTAATTTTAAGATTTTTTAAATTTAGAGTGCACTCAAAATGTAGCTGTTGATGTACATCCTACTGTTTTGACAAAAAGCGATTTAGCTTCCTATATGTGTCTGCATGATGAAGAGAAACTGCAACAGGCATTGAAAAAAGATTCTTGTCATGGGGCTTCCTCTTCCAGAAGATCTATGGGAATAAGTACGTACTGCCAACTATTGTTATATTACTGCCTAATAATTTTGTCGATAATTATCCCTTTCGATTACTACGAGTATTATTTTTGCACGATGCATAGGAAGAAGTGATAGGGGCGATATAAACCCCAGGGTTTTGGGACGACTTTTAGAGGAAAACCAAGACCTCCTTATCTCATCTCCACTGGATTTGACAAGTGGCTTAAACATATTCGGTACTTCCAACTCTTCCGAGTCCATGCCTCAAATAATTTTTCCGTCAAGATTGTCGTCTAGCTCGTCAAAAAGAGGCAACAGAGGGGATTTTAACTCTGAGCTATTGGTGGCGACTCCATCTTCTAGTAACGCTTTACTACAATCTGCTGCAAGGGAACTGAGACATCAACTAAAGTGTCTTGGACCTCAAAATTCGTTGGATATTTCTGGTTCAACATCTGTAAACAGTACACGCCAAAGTCTGATTCCATTTCGGACCAATTTACAAGGAACCTTTCGTCCCCGAAATGAGCCTATCATTTGTGATATTGACAACAGCACTAGCACTGTAAACAGGTAAATACAGAACTTTATGTAATTAGTATTATTGGATTGGAGGATTCGATAAATGCAATTGGCCAATGCACTACTATTATAGTGAGGACTATGTTGATAGTATAATTATTGTTTTTGTAGACATCGAAGACTGAGAAGGTTAGCTCACAGTCGTCGTTCGCTGGAACGAAGGCGAGAACCTTATGGGTCCCCTACGGCTTGTAGTAAAAATTCTGTGAAACCCCATGTTGCTAGCTCATATGATGATACCACAGAAGGGGCTATTCATTATTTTCAAGATGAACAAGGGAACTGGCTCTCCTATACATTTAGCGAGAAAGTAGAAAACACCATTTCTCCGGCGCGAATGCTCACAGTAGTTCCACAACAGGATTCCTTGTGTACTAATTTTACCTTATACAATTCTCAAGAACCTAGGCAAAGTACAAGTTCAAATCAACCTTTCTCACAACCCTACTCTGGTGTGGATCTAAACATAAGTATGAAAGAAGCCCTCGGAAATTCGAAAGCACCCTCTAGCTCTGAATCCTGGAGTAGTATAAGCTCTACTGATTTAGCTTTAGAAGCTAGTAAAATTTATCCGTCTATGACTTCGGGATCAAATCAACGACGTAACATGCACCATCGCGGGAGTCAACAAAGCAGTAGCCGCAACCAAAGTCAAGGTGATAGCGATGGACCAAGTCCGATTCCATCCATGCCATCATTAGTAAACTTTACACCTGAGTTTAGGGGAGTTTCTGTATCCTCCCATGCTCTCAGCAGCCGACTACCTATTCCTTACTCTGCTCATAGGACTTTGCAACGAAATCGACGGGATATGCTTCAGGTTCTCACTGAATCTTTACGCGAGCGGAGAAGAATTCCTACCAGTAGTTTTGGATCTAGTGGCATTGGAGATCATGGAGAGTCTTCATTGAGTGGCATTGGACACGATGGGATGTCAATTATTGGTCGTCCACATGGTTCTGGGGGAGATGACCTCGGTAAAATGCGCCGCAAGTCCCGAATGCATTACTACTACAAGATGAAAGTTTTACCTTGTATACCAAAATTTACTGTGAATGTGTGGTTTGACCGTTTGAAACTCATGGCATTGTTTGATAAAAATCGTGGAATGTGTGAAAGTTTCATAGCAATTGTGTTAGCTATTGGAGTAGCTTGTGCAGGGTCTTTTTTATTGCATAAAGAATACTATCAAGATTTGACTACATGCCTTTTGTGCCTCGTCATTGCTAGTTGTCAGTTCTCGTTGTTGAAAAGTGTTCAGCCTGATGCTGCGTCTCCAACACACGGGTTCAACTACGTGGTTGCTTTGAGTCGTCCCGTGTACTTTTGCATATGCGGAGCATTTGTTTACCTGCTGCAAACATGCTTAGACTATGAACTTTACAACAAAGAACTATATATTTATTCAGTGGATTTAACTCAGAAGGAAATTCTAGTGACTTGTCGTGACGGAATCTTGACACTAATCCTCTGTTTCCCCTTGTTTTTTAGCATTGGACTTTTCCCTCAATTCAATACTTTCCTCATGTATCTTCTAGAGCAAATTGAAATGCATGGATTTGGTGGGAACGCCACTTCTAGTCTTCATGCATCCTTTATCTGTGTTGTGAGAAGTTTGTTAGCCGTAGGCCTGTTGTACGGATTTGCTTATGGTGGGCTCAGTGAACCGCGTGCTACGCAGAATGTACTCTTCTCCATATTCTGTGGTCTTCTAGTGCCCACAGCGTATCATCTGAGTCGCTGTGCCTCAGATATTAGTGTAATGTGGACTGTGCTAAAGCAACAATTCTGTCCTGATGAGGATTGTTTTGGTGAGACAGTGACCATGATGGAACGAAAGGAAGCCGAAGAACAGGGAGACCCTTTACCCAAGAAGCTCAGGGAGACAGTGAACGCTCGATTAAAGTCCGATGCGATTATTTGTTCCGTTATTGGTGTGGTGACTTTCTCTTTGCACAGCAGCACAGTGTTCACAGCACTTCAACCGGGACTAACGCTGACTCTATGGATTACAGCTATCGTGATTGGATTTGTCCTTCACTATTTAATCCCTCAACTGAGGAAGCAGTTGCCTTGCCTTCTTATTTCTCATCCAGTTCTTCCGACTGGAGAATACAAACAGTTTGAAGTGCGAGATGCAGCCAGGCTCATGTGGTTTGAGAAAATATTCATCTGGCTATGTTTCTTTGAGAAAAACATTTTGCATCCTTTGCTGTTTATTAGTGCGTTGACTGAGAAGTCATTGGATCTAATTTCGAATGAAAAATTTGGTCTAGCTTTTGGCAGTTTGATTGTAGTAGTAACTGGATTGAAAGCTTTTCGAAGCAGTTTCTCTAATCCTACGAGACATTATTTGATTTTGTTCTTCACAATTTTGTTCTTCCATTTCGACTGGGAAGACATATCAGAAGGGTTCTTAGTTGACTTTTTTTTCATGAGCATAATTTTCCATAAAGTCTATGAGCTGTGGCTCAAGCTCCAGTTTGTTATCACGTACATTGCTCCGTGGCAAATTACTTGGGGCTCTGCATTCCATGCTTTTGCTCAACCGTTTAGTGTGCCTCATTCTGCCATGTTGTTTCTCCAAGCGTTCATCTCGTCTGTGTTCTCTGCCCCGTTGAATCCCTTTTTGGGAAGTGCCATATTTATTACCTCTTATGTGAGGCCAATCAAGTTCTGGGAAAGAGATTACAATACAAAACGTGTAGACCATTCCAATACTAGACTCTCGGCCCATTTAGAGAAAAATCCGGGTGCTGATGGTAAGCTGTTTTTTTTTTTTTATATATATGCCACTAGTCACTAACTAAAGGGTGTTGTAATTTAAGCCCGTATTATGTACGTAAAACGTATTTATACAGCGTGGTTTAATTGCAATGATCAATATTTGAGCAACAGCAAATGACTAAAATCAATGTTTTTCTTTACTGAAGACAACAACTTAAATTCAATATTCTACGAACATCTTACACGATCGCTGCAGGATTCATTATGCGGAGATTTGTCACTAGGTGAGTTTCACTAATTATTTGGTACAATATTATATTCAAGAACTACGCATCTTTTTTAACCAAAAATTAGGCGCATTAACTAACTAACTTAGGCGCATTATGTCTAATTGCTTATACTTACCAGACGATTTGATATAATCAGGTCGATGGGGTCTTGTGTCCCAGGGAGATTGTTTCGTTCTCGCATCAGATCATTTAAACTGTCTAGTCCACATTGTGGAGGTAGGAAATGGTTTGACTACATTTCAAATGCGAGGTTTAGAATTCCGTGGAACATACTGTCAACAAAGGGAAGTAGAGGCAATATCTGAAGGAGTGGAAGAAGATGATGGTACGTAGTAACGTATTCAATTGCTATTTAAACACAATACTTGTTTCATATTTTTCTTACTAAGGGAATTAGTGAGTCAAGCAATAAATTTTTACCAGGTTTCTGTTGTTGTGAGCCTGGTCATATGCCTCATATGCTAAGCATCAATGCTGCATTTAGCCAAAGATGGTTGGCTTGGGAAGTGACAGTGACAAAATATGTTTTAGAGGGGTACAGCATATCGGACAATAGTGCAGTGTCAATGTTACAAGTTTTTGATCTTCGGAAAATCCTCATTACACTTTATGTCAAAGTATGTCGTAAGATAAAGAAATTAAGATTGTTGAGATTGATTAAGATTGATTATTGTTTCTCTAGATCTAATACATACTCTGGATATTAATTGGGTTTAAATTATATTTTTCTTCCATAGAGCATTATTTACTACGCGGTCCGTTCGGAGAAACTAGATGAATGGTTGAACTGTGAACCGATTGTAAAAGCAGTCCAAGTCACTCAGAATAAGAAGTACGCTGAGTTGGATCCTGTATTCAACTTGAATATTGATGAAGACTATGACTTCAGTGTGTCGGGGATTACTAGAAATAGTTTTTGCAGTGTATATTTATCCTGGATCCAACATTGTGTGAAACAACGGAGTTCGAATAAGGACAAGGTTAACTACTAGTCATGCATAAGCTCACTTAACATTAATTTTCTCAGGACTAATTATCATTGTCTTTATCCCAGTGTTAAACTATAGTATTATATCAGAAAAATTAATATTGCTAAATTTTGTAGGAGAACGAGATTGAAAGTGCCAAAGATTCCATTTTGGTTTCCTTGTGTTTTGCTTTGAGCATTTTGGGAAGAAGGGCCCTTGGAGTGGCGTCTCACAATAATTCGCTTACAAGGTTTGTTTAACTTTTAACTTCTTTTGTGTAATAAATAGGGCTAATCAGCTAATCAATACAGTTTGTCGTTCGTACTCACAATTTAAGAACATTTTATTTTTTAAATTAGTGTTGAATTCTTCTTGTACGGACTACATGCTCTGTTCAAAGGAGATTTTCGCATCACATCTCCAAGAGATGAATGGGTATTTATGGACATGGATTTGCTCAAACATGTTGTGTCTAAGGCTGTGAGGATGTCATTAAAGCTGCACCAGGTTTGTTTATTAACATAGAATGTGTGAGGATTTTCAAAATTTAGCATGGCATGAACCACATGCTTAATTTGAGAGGGCAAAATTGCGTTTGCTCGCCCTATCAGTCAGCCCGTTGTAATTCTCTTATTGGATTTTATCTTACTTATCTTGGATGACTAAAAACTAGACTAGAACCGTTTGACTTTATGTATTATGCTTATTGAAGTATTGTATTTCAGGACCATTTTATGGTTCCCGACGAATATGATGATCACACCGCTTTGTTTGAAGCGATCACTAATCATGATGAGACTTTGGTAATATCTCATGAAGGCGATCCAGCTTGGAGAAGTGCAGTTTTGTCCGGTACACCCCATCTTCTTGCCTTAAGGTTAGTCCTTGTTCTAATCTGGAAATGTAATCTGTTCAATTTTACTCACATCGATTCAATGTGTTTTTGATTGTGTCGTTCCATATATCGCTATGTCTAAAAAAAATTTCGCATTATTGGCTTTAATATCATAAATTCCTATGAAAATCGAAATTATTGCACGAATAGTTAGCTTAAACAAAAATAAATTCAAAAACTTCCTAACGCTACTTAACGCTACTTCATTAGGTCTGCTATCTGCTAAGCGCAGTCTTTATGTTTGAAAATGTTGTAACTATAGATTAATCCATTTCACCATGTAATTTTTAGGCACGTACTAGACGATGGAACAGACGAGTACAAGATAATTATGTTGAACAAGCGGCACTTGAGCTTTCGTGTTATTAAGCTGAACCGGGAATGTGTTCGTGGTTTATGGGCTGGACAACAACAAGAGTTGGTGTACTTCCGGAATAGAGATCCCGAACGTGGTAGTATACAGAATGCTAAGCAGGTAATTTCCTCCGTTCTTCTTGCTTTACATCCTTGAAGGGATTAGTTTCTCGGTCTTTGTAGAGAATTTTTTAAGCTCATGACTTACGAATTAGGGACACCAGAATGAAATGAGCAGGCAAGGATATTGAAACCCTTTTTCGTCTCCCAATTTTCGATCATGCATATCACTTGCACTCTGTTGGTTGGTTCGTTTGAACCATACAACTACGATTCTATTTTTACTTTTTTCGCCCACACAAAACAGTTTGGAACCATATGAGGATGTTCTTGGTTATAGAAAACTTCTTGTGTTTTTATTGGTAGTGTATTATTCAGTTACTTGTGTGACCTTTTCCTTTTTTCAATAGATTTATATCTTATTTTCATCTTTCTATAGGCTCTGCGTAATATAATAAACTCTTCATGTGATCAACCGATTGGGTACCCCATTTATGTGTCACCACTCACCACTTCCTATGCCGATACTCATCCTCAGCTAACTAGTTTGGTTGGCGGTCCTGTCAGCCTGTCAAAGTTGAAAGATTCTGTTGTTGCTTTGTGGAGACATATTCGCTTGAAATGTAGACAGGGTTGTTCAAGCGGCTCCTCCTTGCCACATGAAGATGTTGCGTACGGACCCGAGAACGTTTATCCCATGCAACCTTCAGCCGTGTTACCCAGTAAGTGTGAGATATTTGCAACATTCAATGAAAGTAGAAAAGTTATTTCTTATCATATCATGCTGGCGCTCAAGCTCCATTTACTGACTCGACAATATGCTTTTGAAACTATAGCAGTTTTATCCAGTGGTATCAATCTTAATCTATCTGGAAGCCAATCGTTGGATGGTAGTCAAAGCCAAGTGGGGGGCGGCAGTAGTGTTGGTCGAGGCTCGTTGACCAGAGGAAATTGTAATAGGGGCAGTGTTGCATCCAATGTTTCTGGATCTTTTGGAAAACCGTCTACTTCTACACTTGCCAGTATTGCAGGTATTATATACCATCGAATTGTTTCAGATAATATATTGTGATAATTTAGTAATATTGATAAGTTTTTGACATCGGATAAGTTTTTTACTTTTTGCCGCAGTCTCAGTAGTGCTAGTAGAATAAAATTAAATCTAAATAGTATTTGGAAAATATGGAATCTTCAGCTTAACTATTTCGGTTTTTCTTAGGATTTTTAACAGACTCGAATGGAAATGCACGAGAGAAAATTGAGATGAAAGAGACGGGAAAGGAACGTGAGCGTTCATCTAGCCTCCAGCGGGTTGTCATTGAAGACGCGAATCAAGTTTATGATGGATTGAATTTGGGACGTCGCATTGACGTGGTTTGGCCAGATGAGGCTATGAGGTCTCGGGGTGGCCGTTCCTATTGGAAGCATTGGGTTCCCGAGGATGGAATGGAAGGCATTGTAAGTTTATTGCTTGTTTATAAATCTGGATTGAGATTTGTAGGACTAGAAAAAACTCAATACGTAACTATTAAAATTTATAGTCGTCAGTCGTCACACAGTTTATCCTATCTCCTGTTCTCAATATATATGCTTCACCATACTACTTTTCTATCCCCGGATACAATTATTTTTACGTTCACTCCCACTCAGGTTGGATTAAACTTTGAATTCAGCATTTCTCCATGTACGTTAATTTCTACTTCGATTTTAAGGTTGTACATCGCTGGGTACCTGCTCACCGTGAACCCAAATGCTGTTCAATCACAGAGAAAACAATATTGCTACTGAAAATTGACGATAAATTTGTACCGATTGCGGAAGGTGGAGTACGTGAAGTCCGATCAACAGAACAGGAGAATTAGTCAGTTGAGTTGATTTTATAATTTGATGTAATGGTAAGCATGTGGTCTATAGCAGTCTTGAATGCACCAGCATGGTAAGCGTGCCATCCTTTTTACTAGTCCAGTACTTAAGACACTTTTGCCATCTCATTGTTTTTGAGTCTTGAATTGAATTTTTAGAATGATTTGATAATTATTTACGTGAACTAAATATTATGAGATGAGATTATCAAATACAATTAAGCACAAACTTTGCATGACCAAGCAGTGCACAAAATACAAAATCAGAATATTTTGAAATCCAAAGTGATAAATTATTGTGCTCATATTGGCAAGCAACTGTCTGTTATGTTAACTTTACCTGTTCAGATGAAGCGCCAACAATGTGATCATTACGAACAAATTTAAAAGTAGTTATTTATTAAACTATTTCTTGGATAATATTACAAAAGAAGCTAACATTTGTAATATAGTGTAGCTTATAATTATTCAAGGGGCTAAAATATATTCGCAGATTTAACTACTGTGGCTAGATGGCGGTGGGTCAATTTTCCCATAACGTATACTGGATTCGTGTGGACTAGCTACAAGGTTCAAATGTAATTAACTGCTTACTACACAGACTACACATTACTTACAAGTAATATAAGTAGGAATATTTTGATGGGTGAAATGAGGAGATACATTTTAAAGCAAATGTTCGTATTCGAGATTTTATATGTGTATACTGGTTCTGAATTATTTATTGTTTGTATGTAGCATGTGCAAATAAAATAAAGCTGGACTCAAGCTAATTCATCTGCATTTTGACTAAAATTACTTATACTTCATACTTAACAATAACAGTAAATACTTAAATACTTGTATTTAGTTTGGCAACGACAAACAAATTTAGGGATTTAGCATTATTTCTTACACTGCAATCAAGGGGCAAGGGAAAGCTAAATCAATAATGTGATTTTTTTCAACCCTGTGAAGTATCTGCACAAGACTTTGAACTATGTTCTATAGCTACAGCACTATTCACCATCACATGATTGATGTTAAGCTAATAGGATAGTTAATTACACGCACTTACTTCGGCAAGAATTTTGAATTCATTATTCTAACTCCGTCGGAAGTGTGGAGAGCTCCGAAATACAAATAAAACATAGAAACATCATAAACGACTGTACCCAACATTTCCTTCATCTGGCGTACTGAATACAATGTACCCATGCTCATCCTCCCCTTCATCCACCAATTCACTGGCATCAGCATCCTTGATTTCTTTCTTAGTGCCTCGCTTTGTTTTTATAACAGGGTGAACTGGTTGTGCTTTTAGTTTTTTCATTGGTATCATACCTTCGGATAGACTTCTCGCATCAACTAGAGCCTACGTGAAAGAAAAGTATGTCTTTTGCTCTCACCCCATTTCATTTGGCATTATTTTATGCTAACATTTTTGTGACTTCACCTTTGCATTTCGTTTGATCTTACAAGGAACGTCAGGTGTAGTCGAAATAACGTCTAATTCATCAAATATTTTGTTCAATAACGGTAGATACCGAAGTAGATAGTTGTCTTCTCTTATTTTGTTATCTAAATGCAGTCCAATAGAACTCATCATCTCGACAATATATGCCCTTGCAAACCTGGTCTTGACATTGTAAAATTGCTCAAACAGTGCGAACAAGTCAGAAGCCGGGATAACTCTGCGGAAGTACAGTAGTGAGATGACACGGGCAAAGTACGTTCCTCTGCACAAAATTTTTCGTTGTGCCCGTTTCAATTCTTTGTGCATTTCTTCGGGTTTGGATGCTTGGGACATTTGAGCCGATAATTTTTGAAAAAAGCAATCCTCAGGTGTTCTACTCTGCTCCGAATTATACGCACCCAAATTATTGGCCAGCATTAAGACCCGTTACTGATTATTATTATGAAATGCATAGATTGTTAAATAATATCGTCCATGGGACTATACCACTAAAACAGAGCATGCAAACTTGAAGAAATATTGAATAATATCGCGAGCAGGACGGCTTGATTTTCGTTTTTTGTCCAACACTACGATAAGTTCAACTAGCTTTGTAATATGTTTTTCCGTAAGTGTGACCACGAAACCCTCACCAACAAGATTGAAACATCGGTGATCGTATTCCAAGGGAAGAGACAAAATGGTGTTGGCGATATCGTCTAGTGCTTCTAAAGCACTTGGGTCTCTACAGGACGTCAACTCTTTCAATGCATGAAATGCATCTTCCATAGTTAAGATGATATGCTAATAAATTAAAATCAAAGTATTACTTTCATGAAACCAAACAAATAAGCATCAGTAAATCCTTTGAATAAGATCGGATATAATATGGTCGATGGTCATATTTTCAAACACGAAGCTAACTTACTAACTGATCATCAATCATAAATTTTCTCTTTAAAGTACCTCATAAACACTGCTCAGAACAAACGATTTCATGGTCGAAACGCTTGAGACTATAAATGGTATGTCTTCTCGCCAACAACGAGGTTCAAAGTGATCGTCTTTCTTTATCTTGGAATTGTACATAATCTCGCTTTCACTTTGTAAAATTTCGGTTAATTAAAAAAACCGGCTCCTTTGTTTCACAACCGAGAATTCAATAAAATGCATAAGCTTAACCTACGGCAATGCAGTTCGTTATACGGTAACCCACCCAATGGTGATTATATAGAAAAAATAAGTTTTTCTGGAGACGGGATGAAATCAATTTCAGCTATTTAAATTTTGAAGGAAACAAACATTTTAATATTAATTATCGATGGACCGCAACTTAAGTTACGCGCCACCAGATCATTTGACATTCTGAAACTTACAACCATGGCGTCGGTTTCTTTGTGAAAATGAGTGCGTGCGCACTCAAAATTGTTACAAATGCCAACATAATTTTTTTGTAAACTCTTGATTACACCCGTTATGTTGATGTTGATAGCGAGATCAGTAACTTTCATTAGCAATCAAATATTAATTGTATTTTCGAGTGACAGCGGCTCGGCTGCCTAAAATAATAATCTATCTTTGACTGGCTCTTGATGATCATATATACAATGATTGCTACAGCTAGATGCTGACAACAGTGTGTAGGCTGTGGTTTGAATACCAGAAAGAAAACTCCACAATGCATCAACGGTTATAAGCAAAACTTGGGTTAATTAGCAAACTTTTTACGTAAATACTCTCCCCAATTAAATCGTATAGAAATATTCAGTTTGTCTCAGAAAATGAGGCAACCAAAACCATAGTAAGTTGTTTGGTACTTGCTAACTAAAATCAAGGTATATAGAATAGTATTTAATACTATTAATGAGGAATTCAAACATTATAGGGCACAAAAAAAGTGTTGTGAGAGAAATAGAGATAATTTTCTCTTCCACTTTATACTCTATATGCAGCAATAGCTTTTAATTGGTCTTGCAAGCAAATGGAAAGTGATCAGAATTTTCCGATAAATGCACGGTGGAGGTACAGCCTGCTGTGTTTGTGCATTGGACATGAGTATGTGAATATGTGTGACTGACAAGTGGCATATGCTGATTCATATTCCATCTTTCCAAAGTGAGCAAAAAATTGATTTATACGTGTGCTTGCTTTACGATCATAAGATAAGCTGCACGTATAGTTATAGAATGCTTTATAGTAGTGAAGTGATCCATTGAAACTCTGTAAGGATGAGGATGTCATAATTCTCATAATAGCTGAATTTCGTTGCCTACTACAGGACAAACAAAAAACCGTTATGCAGGTTACCTTGCATGTACATATTGTGAGTGCACACTATGAATATTGCATTAAGAAACTTCAATTAAAATTATTTGTTGTTTGTTTCTGTAATAAAAATCTCATTCGAATTAAGTGGGTGGATAAATTATAGATTGAATGGTAGATTTACGGAGGAGGTTGTATATTTGTTTATGTAGTTGGTTAGGACTTTAGTCTCAATAGATTTTAGCCCTTTGGTTTTGCTTTTTCAAGCCTAATATAAAAGCAAAATAATTTAAATGCTGGAGGGTTCAAAAATGAGAGTTCTCGGATTCTTGTGGAAGCTGAAGAGGAAGGGAAAACAATATATTACCATAAAGAAAGAAAAATTCCGACATGTTGCAGATGTAGATGATTTATGTGAACGCCTTCTCCTCACAAAGGTCATTTGTGTCGCAGTTTATCTTAACTTTTAACAAGTCAACAAAAACTTTGACTTTCACGTTTTAGCTTCTTGAAGGCTTACATTTTTACCAGTCAAACACCTGAATTGTGAATTGTTCCTGCAGTCATCGAACGCCCGTGCTTGCGCAGTCAGTCAGATTAATTTCTCAAATTTCGTTGTTTATCTCTGGTATTGAAATATTTTTCAAATGTCAAATTTGTAAATGAAGTTATTCCAAAAGAAAGAAGCGTTCTGGCCACATTTGTTTTTTAAATTGATTGTTTGTTTTTTCACCCTTAAAAGAAAGTCATTGGCAAAAAATCAACATTGAGATCTGTAGCTTATACAGTAATATGTAAGAGGAAAATAATAAGTGACATTTGAACCGATTAAGCTGTCTGCAAGCAGTTACTTTTCTCCGCTTTCACTTATTGTAAGATGCTGCATTTAATAGCTTATCCGCCTTTTCATGTAGTAACACATTACGTGGATAGAAGTCTTTCATGAATATTTTTAGCTTGATTTATGACTAAAAATGGCCATAGTCCAAGATAATTTCAAATTTTGCTTGATAAACTACATAGTTATTTAGATTTGTATTTGCCAATCAAATAGTAACATAATATGCCAAGTTTAATCTTGAATCTCAAAAAAATTCTTGTGTTAAAATTAAAATTCTGTTGGTTTAGTTATATATTTAGTATTTAGCATTGCATTTTTACTAAATTTTAATAATGCGCATATACACACAATAGCGAGAATATTGCTAAAAATTCTTCGTTGCCTAAAAATTATATGATAAATTCTCACAGAACTGTTAAGGTTTACCTGTGAAATTTGCTCTGTGAATGCACACATGTGTAATTTGAAATTCATGTCTCTCTGAAATAAATACGTTCCGGCTCTGTTGAGAGTTATTAGGTTTTGCTTTTAGGAGGCTCAGCATTATTGTACATGTGTATCTAACTGTCGTCTAAAACTTCTATGGAGATAATATATTTTCCCCCAGAGTGTATGAACTTTTGCGTTATGTTCGCTACAAAAAACTACGAGACGCACTGCCGTTCATCCATTTTCTTTCATGCTTTATCTTTTGTACATATGCGTGGCTCACAACAGTGCCTGTGAAAAGTATTGTGCAAGTGAAAAAAATTCTCTATAGTCCTGAATATTACCAGGTTTTCATATTGATGATGTTTTTGCGCGCTTATCAAAACGTCAAACGAAAAATTTGACCAGAAAAGTGATTTTGTTGGTTATTTTAATTTAAATTACGTAGATAAAAGGAATTCGCATTGGCTTTATGTGAATCGTAGCCTACAAAACTACAATACCAATTACCTTAGTTTTAATAAAAACAAATTATGTAAAAATTTAACAATCTGTGGATAGTTTCAAACAGAAAATCTAAAAGCAGTCCATGAAATTTTATGTTTTTCATGCTGGAAGTAATATAAAATGAATGCATCAGTATACTGCTAAGGCTTACAAAAATGGCTACTAAACAGATTACAGACCAAAGATTTCACTCTCAGATTGCACGCACAACTATAGTCTGCTAAATAGTGAAAAATAATTCTACTCCATAACTCATTTTACACTATACAAATTCTGCAGAAGCACTAACTGCACAACTACTATTCTATGCAACATTATCTAGTCAAGGTGCTGTGTCTCTTTTTCATTTCACTTTCCCACATCAATTTTAATTTTCTTTCCAACGACGACTGCAATATACTCTCACTCAGAGAAACTGGTAGGCAGTCTAGGGAAAGACTCGTGTAGTAAAGAAATGTAAAGCGATAAATCAAGGTGAATTAGCGTCAAACATGGATGCAAACGTGTTTTTTTATTCCATTTAGGCAAGACTTACTTTTATAGGACTACAGATCCGCTGTCTGCTTGAGTTCCTTCTCTTTCCGATCCCACTTGCATACTTACATGCATACGAAGGTAAATGAAATGGTACAAAACAACTATTTTATTGCACACTTTTTTCGTGTCAAATGTCACAAGTTAGATTGATTCAATTCAAACACTGTATGCTTAGATACTTGCAAGATTTCAAGGAACGTCCACAAAACACAGCATGTCTAAACCCACATAGCAATAACGTAGTTATACCAGACTCTGTACCAACGGAAAAAATCTATCTAAAGCCTTTTACCAACACTTTGAATCCCAATCTTTTGGCAAATATGGATAAATGCTTGCATCACATTATCATATTGATATCCAACCAACATGGATATAGCTTCGCAACTATCATTATTATGTAAAACATTCTTACTTACCTACTTAACATACTACCTTCAGAAACACATTGTTACGCTCTACAATGCGGGGACGTGCCTATGCTCACCTTTGGAGTCACGCACGGCAAACACGCATCAACCAACTTGTTAAAACACTCACTTTATAATATCAGGTTGTCCTCATCCATGTAGGCGTAGTAGTGAAGCCACTAACTTGCTAACTTGCATCTAGAGAAAGCAAGGAGTATAGTAGTAGTATGATGTACCTAATACACATATAAAAGTGGCTACCTCCCGCTGTCAATCCCAGATTATTCAGTCTAGTCAGTCACTGGAAGTTAGAAAGAAAAGGAGACTAAACACTCTGGTAGTTTTGAATGCAACGATGGATACATATTACAATGGAGTACGTGTATGAACTGAGGAAGAGACGACCAGAAGAGAGCAATATCGAACTACTCTCAGCTAAACTCACTTTCACATAATCCCATCCTCCCTTTTTCCATTACGAATCCACACGACAATAGCATAATGTTCCTAGCTGCTTATTTCGATTTGTATTAGGGTGAGCTATGTTGTCAAGTCAGGAGATAGATGTAGCACTAGTATATAGGGGATGAACGTTTAGATGGAAGAAAAAAAATAAATGTACAAGGAATGAGCAACTAAAAGTGTAGACTAGCATGTTGAATGATAAATCCAAATGGTCGTTTTGGACAACAAAGGTTGGCCACCCTCCATTACAGCTGTTGTATACGGCCTTGGTACTGTACATACAGATATTTGATGTTTCAGTTCCATTTGTAACAATTTGGAATGTAAACCACTGTGAACGATTCTGATTCAAATGATGCGCAGAATACGATTCGAATAATGGGGCAACGCTACCAAAGAGTGAACTTAAGCAGACTAACTTTTATATTTATCGCTTAAAAAAGTTACTAAATGTGGTCAGCTACTGTATTAGAAGAATACAGAAGGAAATAATACGGTGTAAGGAGCTTTAACATGTTTCTACAGAAGGGAATAAAGAATTGTAGACTTAGACCTAAACATGTATGGCACTTGATTAATTATAGTCTGGTCTTGTAATAAAACTTGAAAAACAGTACTAATTAGATAATAGACAAGAAACTCTGGTGAGGAAGAAAATAGGTGAAAACATTCGTGACAGTTAATCTTCTTAGTCAAAGAGGCTCAATTCACCACTCTTCCCTATTCAACAAGGATAATAAGGCTGCACAGGGTGTTCATAAAAAGCTGGTGCTTATATCAATACCGATTTCAACAATCTAAGCCTATCGAGTTTCTTCCACGCTTACCATAACCATGCAATCCTGTTTGATTTAAGTTAGCCAAATTTAAAGGAATCATGTAATAGTGGATTCTGTTGTTTTTTTAGTGAATACCAGCTATTGGGAAGGAAAAATATTTTTCTCACTAGTTGCTTGCCCTGTAGTATACCATAAAAAGTGAGTTACACAGAATGGGTTGTGTACGTATTAAACTTTCCGCACGTCTCATCAGTTTGAGTTACAGTGCTCTTTAATCAGAAGGAAAAGTGCTACTTTTACTTTCTTTCTATTCACACTTTTTTGTGCAATAATGTCTTTCTTCACGGATATAATAGTTATGCTCACTGTGCATGTGATTTTTTTGCATGAAACACATATTTTTAATAAGATCTAATGGCAAAGGTAGCGTATGCAACAAAAAAACAAACTTTGGCATTTGTCAAGTCCAACTTGTATTGCAACGTCATGTTTTACTTGTTATCGAAAAAATTATATAAGATGACCTTTATAGGGAATAAAAGTACCTAACTTTTGGGAGCCCAAATGGATTCCTTTGCGAAGAAATTTATAACTTTTGCAGGCTCAATATTTTTTTGTACACAGTAGATCGATTGAAAATGATATGAGATGAATAAGTGCATCTAAAAAAACGCTTTGAAGTCTCTTTTTATGCAGAGCAATATGGAATTGGGTGGCCATGCTTCGAAAAAAGATTTTTTCTCCAACATTCGCCCTGATTTGATCATAAAATGATGGACTCATCCATACAGTCTTCTAGTAGCTCTTAAGCTTTTCATCCTCTTCTTTTCCCTTTATTCCAATGGCTTTTAGTTTCAAGATGCCTGATAGGGATAAATGTCAAAGCCCAAGATGAAAAGAGCAATGTGGCTATAAAATAATGCGCAGCAACAGCCTATATACATAGAGGAATCCTTTCACTTGAGCGCATACTTGTAAATTGAGCTGTAAACATTACGTTTATAGGTTTAGATTCCTTTATGGAGCCAATCATTGATTTCAACTCGGACTCGGACATTTACATACAACCATATCATCGTTTCATGCTCCAAATTGCATCATTAACTTGCCATGAGCTAAATCCACTATTGTGGTACTCAAGTCAAGTGTGAACTTTTTCACACTCCAAAAATAAGTATGTAAGTATTGGTGACATTAGTCTTTTCAATTTTTCAAGTCTCTCACACAAATTACCGTATATTATACAACTGACGACATTAAAAAAATTCCATACCATTAGAGTTTATCCATACAGGTTAGTCTATGTAGAGAGATTGGAGGGTTTTTGAACATATATAAATTATATAATAAAAGATTCTTCTTTGCTCACAAGTCTTTACATGTTTTTGGTATGCTCACAGCTGGAATTCTTCTTTTGTTAGAATATAAGAAATGTTCACTTGTTATTCTAAAATTCGTCCTATATTCTGATACCCTGTGTTTCATAATAACAAAACAACTAAAAGATTGATATAGTTCAAATTCATTTCTTTTAACTATAGACAGATAGACAGAATAGCATGGCACAAAAGTTTGAGCAAAAGGGATCCTTCTGACACAACATGTCGGTTTGTAATGGCAGCCGTATCATCAGCATGACATAGCTTAACTCATCTATAAGATGAAAATTCTTGCGCTTTCCTCATTTCTTCATTTTCAAAGAATTCTGGCGTATTTTTTCACCACAAAATTTGCCAAGTTCATTTAGTTTAAACGTGTTCTTTACTAAGCAGAAGCCTGGCATGTTTTTAGGTTCTTTATTACGAAACTTTTAAAATAAAATAAATCGGTTTTCTCCACAAACTTTGAAGTATAATATTTATTTCAAATAATGCATGAAATATAAAACAAATACTCATTTTTTAGACGATTTGCAGGGGCACCGCATATCCATGCAATCACAAATAATTATTTCCTTTTTGTTTACGACTGTGTAAGCCTCGTATGAAACCTGGTTCTCGTTTTGGAAACATTGACCGTATTCAAAGAATTTAGGAACTGGTAACCACCCATGAGACAATGGAACACGGCAGTAGTATATTACCGACTAATATTATTATTCCTTATGGTTATTACTGTAAACAAGCTCTGAATGACAAAGAAAGCTGGCTCGAGTTTCCACTATGAGTAGGGTCCAAATAAGTTTGCTTTCCAAATTTCAAAGCAAGTCAACTATTGTACAACATAAACTTTAGCAAATTGGAGTTTACGCATAGAGGGTTGCAAGAGCAAGTGCTCTTGAGTCGTAGCTCCAAAAGTGAAAGTTCCCTTGTATTCTGCTCCAGCAATAAAAGACTTTTCATTTTCATTCATACCAATCTTGCATTCATGTTGGTAAATTAGCGTAATATTTATACTCACTCGAGTTCTCCTTGCTCGGTTCACTTGTCCTTTTGATTTGAATTCTTATTTATTTCTTTTGTGTGTCTTGTTTCACTTATTAAACTAAGTCTGCTATGCTGCAGTACAAGTATAGCTGAAGCAGTGCAAGAAACACATTCCCTTTGTTTTAAAATTCTCTTAATTAAAGTGTAGTTTGTTGTTGACTCCTCGAATTGCATTGCATAACAATTGTGGTCTGAGGCAAATTTTGCCAGTCCTAAAAGTAAACATATTTCAGGCTCAATCATTTGTCCCAGTAATCTGATAATACCAAGTTTGTCTACAAGCTACTATGTGTTTGACTTGAATCGTAATGGTGTTATATTTTATTTGTATACTTAATGCTATTTGAATAAGTTTTACTCGCATGACTGCACGATGTAAAGTCTGGAAAAATTTACGTGCTTTTAGACACCTAATGCCTCTATAACGATTCTAATGAGGGCAAAATCATTGTCATAGTATACCCTTTAGCCACAATGATGTAAGCCCGTAAGTATTTTTAAGCTGGGGCTGAGAGCAATCCTTTGAATACTTACATGCAACGCACAACGGGAAAAAAGAGGTTCTAATAACAATAAATAAGACGGAGGGCAAAAAGGGGGAGAAAAAAAGTTGGAAATTTAACCCTCTTCTTGTTTCCTCACCCTGACACTCAAATTTAATTAAGCATGTAGAAAAATATGGTTCACAATATTTCCACAACTAAATCTCTACGAAACATGATGTAATTCTTCCTGTTAAGCTAATTACTGCCTTATGTTTGGCGCTATCATAATTTCATTTTGTACAAGCCAGCATCCCATATTTCTTTTCCGTATAAATTTAAAAGACCAGGAGCCCAGACTTTTTCTCCATGTAGTTTTCAACAACTCTAGTTTCCCTGCAGCTCCCACGCAAATGTATCTACTGGCAACTTATATACTGCAACTCAATGTAATGAAAAGAAGCATGGAGTTAACAACATGGAATTAGTCCATTCTACAGCACAAAGGGAAGAATGGGGCACTTAACTTCTCTGTTAAGACTTGTAATTACTCCATCTTAGCTCTCCCATGCAAACCAAGGAGAAACACACAGTTCACAATTTATGAATGTGAAAGAGATGTTTCAAGATATAAGACTACTTTTGAATATATATAAATCCCAGAAAGGAAAAAAAATCTGACGTACAGCTTTTCTTGCAACACAGTGTAAAAGTTTAAGATAGTGGTGAACGCACTAAAGGATTTGTCTAGTCTCTTTTTCATTTATTTCTTTGTATAACTTTCGGCACTAGTTTAATACCCTATGATGATGATGATGATTCAACACATAACTGCTCCAAACGGAATGACTACATTAGATGAAAACATAGTCGGCAACTAAAGTACAGCCAGTCACTAACTAACTGTATACTTTTGAATTCTATGGATTTTAACCTATTCTACTTCGGCTTCTCTACGTATTCAGACTTTTTCTTTCAACCATTCCCTTTTCTTTCCACTCATTATTCTGGTATTCAGAATCTTGGCTATGTACGT
>Ga0210040_10003080_pt1 | contig 22845 bp, 15 predicted proteins | sample CryGeyCG12114_NA_FD_185462 | JGI IMG/M metagenome (GOLD analysis project Ga0210040, IMG submission 185462) | Groundwater microbial communities from aquifer - Crystal Geyser CG19_WC_8/21/14_NA (SPAdes) (version 2) | ecosystem: Environmental > Aquatic > Deep subsurface > Groundwater | place: USA...
TCCAAACAAACAAGTTAGAATCCATTATTTGAAATTATGATTTTGGCCTTTTTATGCTTGGAAGACAAATAAACTCCCTAATCGGAATAGTGAAATCATAAATTATAACAGTTTTTCATTCGTTCATGCAAACTTGCACTTACATCACCTTGTGATCGGCATTCGGCAATTTCATAATAATATTTTAGTTTGCAATATTAACTATTTATGTTAGTTATAGTCAGTACGTTTACGTCAACTGGCAATCGGTTTACAATAGATTTAAGATCCATGTGAAACTTTTGCGCTGTCCCAATCCAGATGAAGTGGAATTGAAAACATTGGACATTTCTACTTTCGAGTTAAGTGGCTCTGACAGATTGGCCGTCCAGTTCAACTACTTGTGCAAATGTGGCTGCAAAAGCAGTGATCAAGTTGTCAAGGTGAACAATTCCCTATTTTTCACTTTTCAATATTTTTTTTGTTTCTTTTTTTTGACATAAAATCACGAAATGCATATAATATGAATTTGGATTTTGCAGGATAAGGATTTGTTGGCCAAGTATTGCGGTGGGAATGCGAAACGATTGGAATGTGGTCAATGTGTTTGCAATGAGGATCATAGGGGTCGCAATTGTGAATGCTCCAAACATGAAGGGCGATTTTATGATCAAACCAATTGCTTTCAGAATTCCCAATCTTCCATTTGTTCCAATAGGTTTGCTATTTTAAATGGGCTTGAGAGTTTAGTTTATGCACGCTATTGGAATATATTTCTGAAAGAAAATGTATTAGCAAGTGTTTGAAGTCGTGGTGGGTTGCCATTGATAGTATAATTGTAATTGATTTCCTAATTGAGATGATTATCACGGATTTTAAATGCACGGGGCAATTAGTCGTCTGTCTCTATATTATTCAGCTGTAATTCCAATAACTGCAAAATTGCTTTTTAAAACTTTGCTTGCCAATTTAGTGTGTATCACTAGAATTCTTTTCTAAATGAACGCTATATAATATATGGAGTCAGCAGAAAACTCTAGCTTATAACCGATTAATTCTATTTTCCTGTACACGCAGAGGGGAATGTGAATGCGGCCAATGCAGTTGTGATCCATCTTTGGTATGACACATGAACAATTTTCTCATTATATATTTGTTGACAGTTTCCAAACTTGAGATCAAATAAGTTCATTTTAGGGATTTTCTGGGAAATTCTGCCATTGTGAAGACTCTTTGTGCAAGCTGGAGCCCTTATCCTCCGTAGAATGTGAAGGACATGGGTTTTGTGACTGCGGTAAATGTAAATGCCACGAGTTCTATGATGGCAATGTCTGTCAATGTACAAATAGTACGGTATGTGTAGTTCTCATTTTATACTGACTTTAAACATGACAGAAGTTGCTTATCCCCCTAAAACTGAGATTTTAATGCTTTCACATCCCTTTTTACTCAATAATTTGGATTTCGTCTTTCACATCCCCTTTTGGCATGATACAATTAACAATGCCTAAAAAATTGCAGGATTTTTGCAAGGAGCCAGGCGAAACCGAAATCTGCAGTGGCCACGGGAATTGCATCTGCAACAATGCCTACAGAAAGAAAACGTGTGAATGCGATCCCCTATGGAGTGGTTTTTACTGCAATAAATGCAATGTAAGTCTCTAATATTATTTACCCCTGACTGTCCAGTAGTCCGTCTGTCTGTCCAAAGAGTCACTAAATATATTTTATTAACTCCCTCGTTTTCACAGGCAGATTCATGCAAATCTTCGGAACTCAATAGTCGATGCAAAGATCCCCTTTTGATTCGTTGCCTTCAAAAATGCATAGCCAATAGTACTCAAGGCGTGTGTCCATGCACTCCCATAAATGGGACTGTCCATTACAAAATTCATTTGACTTCTGCTGCGCTCAGTTAGTTACCATAGTTGAAATTTTTGTATTTCCTCTGAAATTTCAATCCATATTCATCCTTGCATTCACTTATACTAGGTGACAGTTCCGCAGATGAAATTGTGTGCACATATTCTTACAATAGTAGCTGCAGAGGCACATTCGTCTACTGGTACAGATTTGGGGAGTTTTCAAACATTCTACAAGTTTCTGGCTCCAGTGAATTGATTTGCAAACTTGGAGCTCCCATCATTTGGTACATGTTTGGAGTGATTGGGTCCGTAATTCTTGTGGGTATTGGATCCCTACTATTGTGGAAGTTGGCTACATATCTTCATGATCGAAGGGAGTATACAAAGTTTGAGAAAGAGCGAGCCAATGCACAATGGGGCGCGGTGAGAAATTCATTTGGGGACAAGCGGGCATATAGTAATGTGGATCGGAACTAAAACTTTTTTTTTTCAGAGTGACAATCCATTGTATAGTAGTCCGTTGTCCACATTTGACAACCCGGGATATCGAGATGGATGATTAAGGAGATTGAAACTCACTCACTCAGTGTTTTAGATGTATTCAAAAAGTTAAAGTGCATGTGTACACAAAAAATTGATACGAAAAACTATTCACTATTCAGAATATGTATAAAGTTTGTACTTTACTGCTTGCACAGCACTTACATTGTTTGGTGAGAACCAGTATTACAGAATTTTGAAAAATCATATATTTTTTCTTTTTTTACACATTAGTGTTTGCAGTATAAAAATTGGGGTGCAAAGCCCAATAACTGTACTTTGACGTTTGACCAGTGATGGAAAAGTGCAAGGCATGCAAAATTTTAGAACTGATAAAAACTAGCTTACAACTTGTATGGATTGCATTGTTTTGTTCATAGAATAAGGATTACTGCGATTATAGTTTGCAAGAAGGCTGTCCACAGTCCACGGCAACCTTCAACTTTCGCCAATATTGTGTCTAACTAAGGACCACACTAGTACAGAGGCCATAACGATGTTTTCCATAGCTTGCAACTAAATTGACAACAACCCCTCCCCTTTCTATTCTGGGGTAGTTTGATTAAAGAGTATAGCTTCGTAAATAACTCAGAAACGTAAAATTGGAGTTTCGAAAAGGTCAATAAGTTTTTTTATTCACGGGATAGAATGAGTTTAGGGAATTCATCAAACATAATGCTCTTTTCAATATTCCTATATTTATCTGTGTGGAAATCCATTAGTGAGTGACCGACTACCATTATTAGCCGTTTTCACATGCATGGACAGCGGCTATCTATAAGTAGTGTAACTGTAGCATGTAAGAAAATAGTATATGACCTAACTGGACCACACTCTGTAAATGTGACTTGATAAATTTATCCAGTTTTCTCTCATTTCGTAGATTTGTATGCAGTTTTGACCTTTTCACTGAACCAGGGCATACAGTTTCTCCTTTTGAAACGTCCTTCAACTTCTAGCTAAATATGTTTCTTTAGCTCACGAGTAAACTGCTAGGCCAAAAAATTTTACATTTCTAAAACTAAACTACTAACCAAGTCTCCTCATCATTTAGGGTTTCGCGAATCTCCAAATTACATTTCTTAAATTTGTAAACTGTTCAGCGATTATGAGTTTAAAAGAATATACTATCGGATTTTTCGGCCATTGGCAATTTCAATTGCTGTACTGTTTAATACGTCCATGCCATGCATTATTGGATCAGATCAGAGTATCAGCTAATCCTGTGCAGCTACCATCTACAAATGCCTTGCCTATGCCATAAATGCCATCAACAAAATTACTTGCCATTTGCGCACTCTGTCCAAACGTGGGAAACTGTTCTGATGCTGGTCGCTCTGCTCGCTGCTGCATTAGAAAAATGCGAAGATTTTATTTTATGTGTAAAAAATATAAATTGTAAGTTTTCTTATTTATATTTCTTAATGTTATTTAATCGAACTTCCTTAACAGGTTTGCGCCTATCAGAATGGATATGTCACAGAAGAAGACATTGTCAATGCTAAAGTTGAGGAGAGGAATACAAATAGATTGACTTATCGACCATGGAGGCCAACAAATCTGTGAAACTTTGGATTTTGATTGTATCCACGGGCTGTATCCCAAAAGAACTGATTACCGTTAGTTAACAACAATAACTTAATTGCTGTCCCTCCTTTAGACGGCGATATGCAACTTTGAAATCTTTTGTCTGAAATATTTTTCCTCCACGATTTCAGCTTCCAAATGTTTTGGATACCGACTTATAGTTGATAATCAATGCCGTATCGATCACTATATCGTCGACTAGGGTTTGCGTATAAAAAGAACTTGAAAATAGTGAAATCCTCCATTCACCCGAGTTGGAAAAAACGTAGCGATCAAACCCAAGCAAAAAAGTATGTACTCATACCCACATATTTTGTATCTATTACGATTTAATACATCTTAATTGTAAATTGTGATTATATGTTTTATCAACAGTCGTACATCTTGTGTCGCTCCGCAAGAATTATTAATAGTCGATGAATTGCAATCAGCTATATTTCAGCAGAACGTGATGCCGTAAGTATTGGTGGTGTTATAGTATGCCATTCTGAATCACCAAGTCCCCTATGGAACAGCCCGCACAGCAATAATACAAGCTCTTCGAAATGCATTGCCTATTTGTCATTTGTACGATTCAAAGCTAACAACAGGATTCTTGATGATGAGCAATCCGTCTCGTGGACTGAAAAATCACGCCCATTAGTTAAATCACTGGACTGCGTTCTTTCACAACTGGTTAAGATTTCCTATAGTGTGTAGAGGAAGAAGCGCAAAGATATTTTGAGAATGCCAAAGCACTCCAGAAGACAATTTAATTTTTCCGAAACAACTCCTAGAGGGGATCAGTGACTGTGTCATGTGAAAGCCTATCAAATCTCGATGAATTGACGCGCACTGGATTATTGAACTGGAATTACAAGTATGATTATTATTTTATAGTTATTCTATATCATCTTTATCTCATAATGTTAATGGAATGCAAAGTTGGATGCTTCACCTGCCTTTGTTATTTATCAGATTATAGTTTCGATGGCTCCTTGAAGTTACGAGGTAAAAGCTGTGGGTTGTGTGTGACGTTGTGAGAATACTTGTGACAATTTGCATTCTAAATCAGAGAAAGTTTGCAAAGAAACAAAAAGCTTTTTTCCCATCCCATACCCGTACATGTACTCGTGAGCAAAAAAAGGAGTATACAATGTAAATGTAAATTTTGATCAATCAACTAACTGTTGTATGTATGCAGAAAACTGATGTCACCAAAATAAATAGCTCACAAAGTCTTTAGTTGGTAATAGATAGCTGTACAGTTTTTGGAATCTTTGACGTACATACGTAACACCACATCTTATTATGCTAATGCAATTTTTTTTCTATACAATTCAGGTGTGCATGGAGTTTTTTTTTGAGGCTGAACTGGAAATGAATTCTCACTGACTGGACACGTGACTTTCCAGCCCATAAAATGCATTATCAAACCAACTATAGCTTCTCACTAACAATGAATGGTTACATTGAGCTCAGGCGCTTAAAAATTCCATGTATGACAACATTTTTGTTGATTTGGCAGATTTTTTGCGCAATATCTGTATCTTTAGCGTATGAAATCATGGTTTATAGTTAGCCAGAAAATGACGTTTGAAGCCAGCACGTAGTTGTTACATTCGCCTTGTTTGCCCGCACCTCCATTTTTTCCTGTCAACTTTGTGCATAATGGTAATACAGTGAGTACATGTTACCGCCTGGGTTCAACTTATTCTTGTTACGAAGATCCTAGATTTTATGAGAATGTTCTTATGAATGTTGAACATTTAGTTTGATTTGAAGAGTTTCAAAAAATGTGTAAAATGGCCCACAGGATGGATTATTTTGTAAAAATTGTTTCGTCTAACTAACTAAGCACTAACAATCTGATTTTCCCATTTCGGGGTATCTAGTGGTTTTAGAAAGTATCCTTAAGAGTATGTGGGGGCAGAAAAACTAAATTGATTTCAAAGTACAAAAAAACTTTTTACTGGAGTTTTAAATTCCTCCGGGAAGTAAAAAAATCTAAATTCGGGTTCTTTAGTAGTAAAATTACTTTTTTTTCTAATTTTGCGAGCGTTCTGAAACTGTAAGAATGGAAAAAAAGCTTAGGATAAAAATGCATGTTTGATAACGTAGGGGCACATCCCGGCGAGAACGAATCCAAAATCTGTGAAGACAGTAAAAAGACAAAGCTCGACTGGGAATCCAGTTAGTCAGCTTATGGAAACCAGTTCTGCAACAAATCTGTGCACTTTTATATCCACCACACCATTGTATTGTCACACAGTTGAAATCTAGCGAGCGTCGCAGCCACAGTTAACATAAAGTTCAATATTTTTTGGGGCCAAAAGATTTACTTTTTCATACAAATCTTCATTTTACAAAACACGTCGTTTATTCACGTGTTTTGATTCTTTTTTTTTCTGTCAAGTCGTCCTGTTCGTATGTGTCGATGAGATCCGTGTTCCCAATCGGAGACGCAGCCTTCCGTGTATTTTACAAACTTAGGTAAGACTTTTTTAAGCGAAATTTTTACAAAATTTTATATCTAATTCACGTCCTCACTGACAAAATGTGTGTGAAAATCTTATGAATGCGGTGAAAGCCCAAATTTGTTTGGGCAGCATAAAAAAGTCGTCCATTGCATTCTAAACCATATGCTGTGAACGTCAGAAATTATGTCCTTATGATTGTGTAGGATTGAATAATTGTGTCATTTGGATTAAAAAGCCTCAAAACTGTTATGGCATTTCCTAAAATCCTTATTAAAATGGGACAATTGTTCACCATGTGAGCCCTTAATTATTTGCTATAAGTAAGAGCTAAGTTTAAAAAATATTGTGAGAGTTAGGAAAATGCTCCTAATTAAACAGATGAGGAAATCACATTAACATAATATATGAATATTCACTATTGGGGCTAAATGAGCAAATAGTTTTTTACACAATTGTGGAAGTATTTTAGCAGACTCCTATAACACGCTGCATAATAGCATGTACCGTCCTTGTATAAAGTTCCTTCCTCATTCACATATGCGTGTAAGAAAAAGATGCCTTAAATCTCACCTTTAACTGTACAAGAATCCCTTTTCAGTGATTAGAAAGCTAAAAAATGTCCTTGAATTACTAAGGGTGACCCTTGTGACCGAGGCACAGAGTGTTTTTTTAAGCAACATCTATATGACAATGATATAGAGAGATGATAATTTATGTTAGGTTACGTACGGCTGGGTCCAAAGTTCACAGGACATTTTTCTTTCGTTAGTTACAACTTAATGTTTGCCCAAAAAACCAGCTTTGCATAATAGTGTCGTTTAATGTAGGCTTTAAATATGGAATAACATGTCATACATTTTTCCATGTAAAGTGAGCTTTTGCTCCCAAAAAACGATGATTATTCCACCTATTGCTATTATAATGCATTCAAAGATTGCAAATTACAAAAAATATTGACTGGAAAGTTTCAACATTTCGTAAAAACAATGTAAAATCCGAATTGAGGCCAAAATGTAGTGCCTGGACAATGATTTTTTCTTAGATAGCTAGCAAGGCTCCAGTACTGTAGATTTGCTTAACTTAATGAATTTCACATACACCCAAGATTAAGATACATGTATCCAGGTGTTAATTGGAGGAAATAAGGGACCCAAGGGTTTTGTGGTTTGTGTTATTGTGTGTGAGCAGAAGAGATTCATGTTTTCATGACGAAGGAATTTAAAAGTGGCTCAACAGGTTTTCTAACTCTGACCAACCAACACAATGTGTGTGCCCCAAACCAAGACAAAATATCAACTTGTCTTTGTTTGTAAAAATAAATGACAACATGTCGTGTCTAGTAGGTAATGTATAAGAGGATTTTTGCATTCGTGAATTTCACAGCACCAAATTGTTCCGGCTCGATACTTAGTTCAATGTGTATACCGGTTTTTACCAAATTCTGAGGAATTGTTCTATGATAATGTATGTTATGCCCTCATGATAAATTCAATCTATAGGTTGTTTTTTAAAGTTTAAATTAAAGTTTTAAAATAAAGTTTTCATTTTAAAGTTTGAAAACAATCTAATAATAGATACTATTGTGTATATACATTATGGGGAATAAACTTGCTTTTGGGATAAGAAACTGCAGATTTGAATCGGAAGAATGGGAAATTTTACATGATGAAATTTTTTCTTGCTTACAGACTCGACAAAAATCTACACACACTAAAAGGCAGTCGATTGGCAAATTCAGGCAACCCCCTGGAACTCCACGTCTTAACTCAACTTCATCACGTACCCTAGCTTGGATATTTTATCGACAACTTCTGTCTCATTCCCAAACATTTTTGGTAAGTTTTCTGGAAAAATTGAACGTAGTAGAAAAAATTGCCTTTTAAGGACATGTTAATGTTGAATTCATTTTGTTGTCTGAAAAAAATGTGTCCTTAACCTTCGCCAATTTCTCGGTCGTTCTGACATTATATTATCATGAGATTATGCGATGCAGAAAATCCGGATTGAATTCTCACTCACTAAATAACTAATGAACTGTCAGAAATGAATAATGTACGAGTTTTTTTTTAATTCCTGCGCCAACAAGTTGACCTTTTTTTCAAGTTAGAAAAACATGAATCTCATGATTCCACGAAAAGTGTGATTGTGTAACACTAGACTTATGGACAGATGGAAACGAGATTCATTTTCATGATCAATATTACATTATGCGAGCAAATTGCAAGGCCAGGTTAAAAGTTTACCTGATTTCCATTTTATGGAGCGAAAAAAAAGTGTCAACTTTCAACTACAACTTTGGAATTCTACTTATTGCTAAGTATTTTTGTAACACAAAGTACACTGACTGAATGATTTATCTAGATGGACTTGGTCTCCAATTTTGAGGAAACTTTTGAAAATATGCTTGTACGGCTTTTTATAAATTGAATTTTGTGGTTATTTTTGTGTTTTTAGTGGAAAGAGAAAGATTTCTGTGAAAACGGAGCGAAAGAATTGGAAAGGACTTGAAAACCTCGCAAGTTTAGATTTGCCCCCATCGTCAGAGTTATCATCAGTTCATCATCCAGTCTCCCCATACTCTCTTAAGCATTCAACATGGTGCACGAAGGTGAGAAACAGATCCAGACTATGAGTGTCCCTTCAGGCTCAAGGACCATGGATCCTTATGCCAGGTATGTCAGTATAGCCTTCAAAGTGCTCATGAAAATCCGTATTCACAAAACTGTTGTCACAAGCAAAATGTATGAAACGAGATTTTACTAAATCTTCGTGGGAAATTACAATAACATTTTTTGACTGTCTTTTATGAAATGTTTTCATTTCATTCACAACTTCGTACAATGTATTGTGTTAAAATGCAGATGTTTTTGATGGTGTATTTAGAATTTTCTCAACTTTTCAATTATACCATTTTCATACTTTTTATGTGCCGTGTATTTTAGTAAGCAGAATGATGCAACGTGTCTTTGTCAGATTTCAACGGATTTTCATGGAAATTGATTTATAACACAACATTTTGCATGATGTATAATTTGTTGCTTGTGAATTTTTAGGAAAGCGGGATTCGAAGCTGTCCAACGAATGGACGAGAAGAAGGGAAAGGACTCTTCAAATGGCCCTTGGGGTCCAGTCTACAAGAACAAAGAGAACTTCAAATCCATGCATTGGTGTTAAAAACTCTCAATTTTGAACTCAGGAAATCATTTGGATACAACGCGGACACAAAAAAAACACCAAAAAAATATATTGTAGTGATTATTGAATAATTTTTGTTCTTTATAAGATATGGAGACTACTGTGCGGATGGACTTTATCTGGGATTCTCTTTGTAAATTGGTCTTTTTATGCATTCATGTATTCCAAGTAGGTTTTATCGTTAAATTTTTGAGCGAAAAAAATTATTATCATGCCATTGCTCTGTAATTTAATTTCACATTGTAATATCACTTTTAGAATCCCAAATGAATTTCAACCAAATAGTTTTTAAAGATGGTAAAAATCTGAACTTGTGTAGTAAGTACGTAGACCTCACAATGGAGGGGCATGAAAATGACGAAGATTGTTGTACATGTATTTGTACACACTTCTGATATCCTTGTATAGGACATGCTCCAAAATTTTTCTCTTCTCCTTTCCAATTCCTTCAAACATTTTATTCATTAATTTTAAGACTACCAACTACTAATACATGAAAAACAGGCAAACATTAAATAAATCACATAATAACATATAATAAACATAAATATTAATAACATAACATCAAATACACTACTATAAGTTGATCTACTGATTCACTACTATTGTTTAAAGAGCTCTCGCTCCTCGGCGGGTAATGTCCACCATTTGACGCCAGCATCTTTCGCGCACTGGCTCATCAGTATTTTCCGATCTCCCGGTTTCCATTTCTTCTTTTTTTCCAGGACAAACTCTCTAAAAAAAACAATAAAGGAAGACAGACGTTTTCGCCTCCTCTTGGTTCTTGTCCTGAAATGAATTAGTTTTAGAATTTTTCAGAAATGAGGCTAAAAAATTATAGCATTTTTCATTGAAGCCACTTTGTTGGTATGCATGGGCTACAACGTGCTAAAATAAAGATTACGGATTGCATGCAATATCATGACTTTGAAGATTTATGAATCCTTCATAAATAATAATACAATTAATCTCAACTATCTAACTAAAGGATTAAAAAAAATTATTTATGTAATGCTTTGGAGGATAATGTGAAAGCAGTGGATTTCATGTCGTTACATAAAAACAGACTCACTGCTCCATATTGACGTCAAGTTGGTAGCCAAAAGACTAGCCGCTCTCTCAACATATGCATGAGATTTCAAAATCCGTTTTCGCTTTTCAGAGGATTCAATGCATGCATGAAGAATTGGGAACAAACTTGACGACGAAAGTATATGCACAAAATTGAATTTTCAGTGAGTGAGTGACTGCGAGGATTTGCCAATGCCAATTGCCAGTTTTGTATGCCATTTGTTCCTACTCCCTTCTTATCCTTCCGGCAAATGGTACAAAAACTAACTAAGTTGTCAATCTCATGATGATTATAATTTACTATGAAATTCAACCCTGGCTTTCGTCTTTTGTATTTACTCAGCGCAATGCTGTAACTAACTAACTAACTATAGTACATGTCATTGTCGTCAGCCAATGTTTGCTTACCTTTGTGACTGCTGCGCCTGGCTTAATTGGCTGAATCGGAAGACGACTTCCCTGATCACGTCGTCAACCTGCACTTCGGGTTCGTGTTGAACCGCTACCGATTCATCGATGTGCTCCTCCTCTTCACTGCTCGAGCTGTCCAAAATAATGAGCTCCGGTTCTTGGCTCCCACTGTCATCGAGGTTTATTACCTCAATAGGTTGGGGAGGCTCCAAAATTGGTCGAAAGGGGGGTATAAAAAATTCGGGATTTTCGAGGCGTCTTGTTGGTTGTGGGACCGGAGGGGATCCGTCTAAATGCCGATGCTCTGTCGGGATCAGGTCTCTTCGACATCCGTATGACAGCCGTTTTGGCAAGATCACTCGTATGGGATCCATAGGCTTTTTCAGAGTATATTTTTCTAGGCGGTCTCTTCTTCTTGAGTGTTGGTGGACAACTGATCGAAATCCTGGAATTCACGGGACGTCCTCAACTCATTGTTGTGAAACAATGAAAACGAAGCGCATCCATGGGAACCACAACAAAGAGCACGGGAAGGTATGCATTATTTCCCGTATACATAAAATACATAAGGCCGTATTGAAAACATATGCGCCGAAGCTGCAAACAAAGATTTAACTACTTAAGTTCGATTCTATCCTCTAAATATTCCTTTAAAAAATCGTGATCAAGGTTTTATTTTATTTTTCATGTTAAAATCTAAATAAATTAAATTGAGTGAAATTTCATGCATTAGTTACGCTGGAACATTTTAAAATTTTACCAACAGATCATTGTTTTCAAGATTAACAAACATTTATTGCTTAAAAATTAAATTTTAATCATATTTGATATTTTTTGAGGCGGATTTTATGACATTATTTGCTATAATCATAAATAATTTCATAAATGTAAAATAATATGTGATCATAACATTGGCGCATAGGGCCGATTTAGACCCAAGCCTGCAACTTGATAATTCCAACGTGGCACCTTGACTGTACACATGCGCAAAAATCCATACACAATATACTACAAAGAATTTAGGGTGGAAGTTTTTTTCAAATTAAATTCTGCTGTAAACTTTAAATATATGGAAAACTATGAATACAACATATTCAAATGCTGGTTATTTTGGTCGATTTTTTGGCCAACTCCAACTGATCAGTTTTCCGCCGCCATTCGGCTGTTTTCTTGTGGGGAACTTAGGAGACCATATACCAAGTATTTTATCGGTATTGTGATTGTTTTTAATTGTCCGCAAAAATTTAGCATTTGAAAAAATACACGTAATTTTGAAACACAATTTATTTTTTCTGTATTTTTAGAAAAAGTACATTGATTTGCATCCGTGGTTTCCTATCCGATTTGATTTTCCACCAAACGTATGTACAGTAAGTTAACTATCGTAATCGTTAGTTTAGTTTTAGCAAATATATATTGTTTATAACATAAACATTCTCCGCATTTATTCATTACACACAATACAAGAATTTGAGCAAAAACTATTATTTCACATTATTATTATTATTATTTTTGTAGTACAAGGTTTTTCACAAGTTTTCTATTTTTTTGCATGCTTTTCATTTTTTTTTTAACAAACTGGTATAAAACAGGCGATAAATTCGTTCTGGAAGGAAAAAAATCCATAAATAAGTGTTGGCTACTGCTTTTCTGCATTAGTTTAGCTGTATCCAACAAAAATTAGTTCGTTTCAGCACTAACTACCCATACAGCTAAAATTAAAAGCCTGTTTTTCTAACATAACATAAAATTTCAAACAATAATCTGTAGCGTGACGGAGAGCGAATTTTTAACCTAAAATATTTGTGTAGCGGTCATTTGTCGACTCTTCCCTCATTCCTATGAGTTATAACTCCAATTTGAGCAGCGAAAGCAAATCTAGAAAATTAGCTCATGAAAATCTCTACAGATTTTTCGTATTATATCACAGAATTTTTTAAAACTCGAATATCATAGCTACCAAACTTTTGTCAATTCTATTTCTAAGCGTGTTGGATTTCTGTATTTCAAAAATTCGCATTTCCTCACAAATTTTGACCGCTGTACAATGATAAAAAGATGACGTCTAAATAATCTCATGCTTCCCACTCTAATTTTTACACGCACATTTTTCAGACAAACAACATTCTCCCCCTGCTTTAAAATCTAAAAAAAAAAATTTCCCTTTAGAATTCGGAGGACAATTTTGGTCGTTGCTTAATAATTAAAGGGCCATTTATGTTGTTCTTTTAAAATCTAAATCGTAGTAGTAAACCCATAAACAAAAACCCTCCCCCCTTAAATGGTAAATATGGAACGAATTTCGACTGCATTCTACAAACGAATTAAAATGTGCTCCCTTCATCTGAACTGCCTATCTAATTGGAATACAAAATCTGAGCCTGAGTGCTACCATTGTACACCTCTTGAATGGGCTGAGCCACAGGGACTTGAACATTTTGTCTCAAGAATCCAGTCAACAACTTTTGATATTCTTCTGTGTGGGATCTCATGTGGCCCACATGTTGAGTGTCTTCCCACATGCGCTTTTCGCACGGGATCCCATGCTCCTTGGACCAAATGGACATGAGGGCTTCAACTACATCAGGGGTCGAGATTTGGTCCTCTTTGGATCCGAAAAACAAGGCGGGCACCTTGAGTGGACGCTCGTAGTAGTTTTCGTGAGCTTGCTCGTAAAATTTAGTGGCCACGGAATGGAATGCCTTCAAATGGAACTCAATGTAAGAGGCTAAGGATTTTTGCAAGACGGGTGTTTTCGGGAATACGGATTTGGAAACTCCAAGGGAAATCCCGTTTACATCCACCACACTGTCCCAGACTTGTCCTGTGGAAAAAATACATTGTTTTGGGTTATTGATTGGAAAAATAATGGGGGACATGGAGTATATAAGTACAGTAAAAGATTTTTTGAAATTCATCTATCTAATGGCACTGAAATATTCAACATCGTTCAATTTTGCATTACAAGTCGTTAAAAATCATGATTACAAAAATATATACATTAAGCTGTAAATGCTTAGAATTTATGGCAGCAAAATGCTATTATTTCAATTTCGATACACAATCCCATCGTTTGGGGTTTAAAATCCCAAAGAAATTCCATAAATAGCTCAATTTCTAGATTTATAAAACTATGTACAATGTACCTTTGAATGTGGACATGAGGTCAGAGTGAAGGGATGGATTCTGTTCCAAATGTCGAAGCATGCGAGCAAAGACATAGCCTCCGACTGAGAACCCATGGATGATTTTCTGAGTATGGTCCGAGCTGGACAGAGTGGGAATCAACTCCGAATGGATGACTGGCTCAGTTCCAATTGGCCAAAGCAATTGCCACGGAGTAATTCGCACTGTGAGCACGTCATAACCTGGAAATCAAACAAACAAACAAACAAATTCAAAATAGCTCGTTCCTTTTGGGTGAAAAATAACAAATTCTGAAAACTCCATTCCCAAGCAAATGAGTTGAATATTTTATGAAATGGGTTTCAAAGGAGTGAAAATCATAGTTTAGATTCTAAAGTGGTGAAAAATTTCATTGTTAAGATTCGGAAGCCGTAAAAAATCATAATTTCGATTTTATTTTAAGTATGGAAAAATTTTCCCTTTCATGGTTTAGCTTAAATATAGCAGAGAAAAACTTGATGCTCAGGATTCTGAAGCAGTAAAAATATTGAAAGGCTGAATTCTAAAGCAATCCCCAGAGCCTAAGAAACTAAAAGAATATTGACTCAATTTATAAGGTATAATGGATTAAAAAACCAAACATTATCAGCACTTGAACATGGATTTGATGAGTACAAATCACTCACTCACCGATTGATTTGACTGGACAAAAATTACTCGCAACATGCACTGGACTTTCACCGATTAGCTGTAGTTAAAAATTCTAAAGCATTGAGAAAATTCACCGCTTGGGTTCTAAAGCATTGAAAAAATCACCATGTAGATTGTAGAATGTAGATTCTACAGCATTGAAAAAATCACCATGTAGATTGTAGATTCTACCGATTCTACAGCATTGAAAAAATCACCATGTAGAATCTAGATTCTAAAGCATAAAAAAGGGACCGAGTTCTAAAACCATATAGCCAAAAGAACACAAATATAGCATTTGAAATATAAAAAAGTTGAACTCACCCTGGGAGTGATAGAATTGAGTATACTTGTTGATAGCATTTTTCTTGGACATGAGCCAAACCATGAGGATGGACAAAGGACGGCCCCGACTCTCGAAATTTTCCAAAGATGGACGCCACGTACGAATTCCCGTCAATTTGGATTCACTAGTGAGCCATAGGTTTGGGGTGATCACTTTGCTATGCGTCCATCGAACTCCCAAAGGCTCCGATTTGGCCAGCAAAGTCACCAATTTTTGGCCTGTTTGGCTCAAAGACCTCAGAGACATGATTTCCCTGTAAACCAAAAAGATGGATCTGTCAACATTTTTGGATCTAAATTCAGAATTCTGGAGAAAAGAATGGATTTCCACAAAACAAAGCTACATTTAAAATACTCACGATTGATTGCTAATTTAATGATACTTTTTATCATCAGTTGGCAAATAAAAACCTAGGTTTTGAGCTGCTGTTTCGTTTGAAAAACTGATATAATACCGGTTTTCGAGAAATTTGAAAGTTTCAAGTTTTGAGAATTTGTGAATTGAGATTTTCTAACTGATTGTCTAGCTTGTTTAGCTACAGGAGTTTGTCATAGTAATGTGCCTGCAATAGCAGCTTTTTTTGCATAATTAAATATATTTTGGACTTGAAAATGAATAAAATTTAAAAAATTTAATTTGTATATTGAAACCCCTCGGACTGTTCGCGAAAAAAATGCTTCAAATTTAATCATTTGAGTTTTAAAAATGCATTGCATGCGATGATACAATGCATTCATGCAATGCCTTTTTTAGTGAGTTTGCAATTCTCTTTCTTGCCAAATTAATCTTGTTATTGCAACATGCTTGCACACAAAATGTGTGAAATTTTTTAACTCGTTTTTTATGATTGACTTACCGATGAATTTAGAAGATGAAGAAGAAAACAAAATGATGAAGGGGATTTTTAAAACTGAGAGACGATTTGACGGCAGGAACGGACCCGAAAAGGGTTGACACGAATCTGAGACTTCAATTTGTTAGTTAGCCTGTAGTCAACGTGAAATTGCATGCAAAGGCGAATAAAAGTCAATATGAGCATTGGTCGGCCGCATGCAAACTTACTCATCAGCCCGTTAACTACCGTTTTAACGCGTTTCGCATATGAACTTGGAATTGTGTTGGGAAATTCACCATAGTGAATCGTTTTATCAGTCACTGTATTTTTGCTTATAGGCTTCTAAACTACCTAATGAAGTTTTTCACTACTTTAGAATTTAAATCTATCAAATTTTTCATTGCTTTAGAATTTAAACTTATGAATTTTTTCATTGCTTCAGAATCTAAGCTAATGAAAGTAAATTTTTGTCTGTTGTGGAATCTAAGCTAATGAAAGTAAACTTTTGTCTGCTTTAAAATCAAACCCTTGAAATCTTTCGCTGCTTTAGAATCTAAACTATCGAAATGCGAGGGTTCATGAAACCCTTATATAGTATTTAACGGACTCATTGTATTTTTGCACGCATTGAGTGAGGGAACAAAGAGAGCCAATGAGGATGGAGCATTCACATGCTCTCAGATCGTATGATCCACGCTTGCAACAAGTGATATTTGTCTTTGTTACTTACTAACTAACTAACTAAAACTCACTAAATTGTTCTTCATAGTTACTTACTTGCTCACTTATTGCAGAAATGTGCAAGCCCTAACCCATGGTAGCAAAAAACACTTTAATAAGCATGTGTGTAGGTAGAAATGCACCGGAGGCAAGAAATTCGCACAATACAGGTGAATTCACATTCACATACTAGTTAGTTGAGCGATTTGAGATATTTATAATTGTATTATTTATGAAGGATTTTTTTCGAAATTCTGAAAAATGTTTTGAACTTCAGTTGCTGTAAACTTTAAATGGATAGCTGAATACGCTTTAGAATCTAAGGGATCGACTTTTTGGCTTTTTTGGAATCTATAACTATCATAAATAGCCACATTTTATAATGCTTATTTAGAAACTATAACGTTTTTTGATGCCTACGGAACAGGCAAATACAATTTTGCACAGACTTACAATGTAAGAAATGTAATATAGCCTACAAAATCTCGTTTGGGAGAGCAACAAGTGAGATAATTACAAATTTTGGTCAAAACCATGCAATAATTTTCCTTCCTATTGGGCACATTTTATGCAACTATACTCAATTAACTGAATACAAAAGCTCTGAATTATTTGTATTTCTTAAAAAGTTCACACGGCTACAATTTTGCGAAATTGTAGATCACCCTGTAAACTTTTAGTTAGTTAGTTAGCAACACTCTGTTTCACACACTCCACACTGCAAAAAGATTGCATGCAATCCGTAATCTTTATTTTAGCACGATGTAGCCCATACATAGCAATCAATCATATTCTCCCATGTTATCAGAAATGGGTCTATGCAGGATTTTACGGGTAGCACTAGTAACCCATATAAAGCATAATGCAGAATTCTACAATGTGTAAAAATCTTTTAGCAGACATCAGTGTGTAATAACATGACGACAATAATGGTCACTTTCTTATACGTATATACTGCATTGAGAATCATTATTTCCTCACCAATTTTCGCGACTCACTGACTGATGATCTGAATTTATTGCACGCATGTAATACAGCTATATAGTTAGTTAGTTAGTTAGTGCGTGAGTGCAAAATTTCAAGTGCTTTTAAAATGTATATTCTTTCTTTCCAATAACTAAAGTATGAAACTTATCATCCGTTTTTGCGCTCATTAGAATGCTAGCATCAAAAACTAACTTTGCTCCAATGCCTAAGAAAATATTTTTCTCGCTGCTTTAGAATGAATTAAAACTACTTAGCAAAAATGTATCCATATCCATACAATTTTTACAATACAAGCGCTCAAATTGTGCAAGTCTTAACCCAAGCCAATAATTCATTATATTTTGACCTTTTGATAAACTTTTAGAGGAAGTCATCTCTATTTACAATGTACATGGATGCGAGAACGTGCTAAACAGATTTCCCAAATTATGTAGCTAGTTATAGTTAGTGACTTGACTTGTGGCTTGACCTTTTACACAAATTAAATTTACAGGATAAATACAAATAAGAATCCTATCAGACTGACCAAACTATGTAATATAAATAGCATTTGGCATGGGAATGTAAAAAAAACAGTTTCTTTCCATTATTTCTTGACCATGTGAATTGTATTGTGCAAATGTTGAGTAAGTTGCAAAAAGTGCATCATAAAATGTTAAGCGTGCATTTCACATGCCATTCCAATGCTCTGGAGAATCCCAGGAAATAAACAAGGTCAGTAGTGTAAGTTCCTTCACCTTTACTACAATGATTGTATGATTGGAAAGTTCATAGCTTTTGCATAGGGCAAATAGATGGGTTCACAATGTAATCGAAGCCGGGAACTTTTCCATCACTTGTGCTCCTATGATGCACATGTAATTTGAGATGATGAAAAAGTTGATGGCTTTTGTATGCAGTGATAATGGATATGCGCAGTGTTAAAGAAGCCACGAATTTCTTGAACGCTTTTGTTCATGCCGGGAGTGCATGGATATCTATCACAATGGAATCATTCGGCGACTGCATGATTTTGGAGAATCGCTTTATGCTTAAATGTTTAGTTTGTTGGTTTACTTGTTAGCTTGAATGTTTGGTTCTAATGTGCATGTTAGTTTTTTCTGAGAGTGATATTTTTTCAGGCAGTAAAAACTGCTGCAGTAGTCAATAGTGTATACATGTCATTGATTAATGCGCAAATGAAACGAAAACATGTTTTTTTGCGATTAGTATCCTTGTTTTTATAGATTGGCTCAAAATTGACCTTAATTTTTGTTTTTACCGTGATTAAAAGCATATTCTGTGGTGATGCAACCTATATAAGAATACTAAAATTGTAACAGGTCAAACAATGGAAATGGCATCGAAACAGGCCGTTGCTATGAATTCAACTAGAATGGTCAAAACAAAAAGGCCAAATGGAGTGAGCGTAGTTAGTAAGCTTCATTGTCGATTTTCCGATCTTTATGAAATCTGACATCAGGGAAAAGGTTAGGGAAAATGGCGACGATTTTTTCAGCACAATCAGATCCTGCAACCTTTCCTCATTCATCATTAGACATTGGTGCTTAAAAAATGTCTAACTAACTAAATCGTAATAATATCATGCAAATCTTCCGACAAATCTTAAAATCTCAAGGATTTGTTAACATCCATTCGTGTGTGGGTAAATTTCAAGTGGGAAAAAAATACTTGAAAAAACATGAAAAAGGTATGTTTAATGCCGACACGAAAAAAAATATCCAGGTGTCAATCAAAAAGATTACATTTTTTAACAAAGTGGAAACTTTGAAATGCATTATTTGCGTCATACATGCAGTACACTTTACTTAATTTTTTCCAATATACATTCTGAAGTCTGAAGTCATTTTTGTTGATTTAAATTACTGGTTTCAGCCAGTTTTAGGGATGATTAATCATTCTTGACCCTTAAACCTGCATAAACTCCAGGAAAATTAGCTCTTATCCTGTGCCTCAAAATGTATTTTAAATGTAATGCACATTTACTATCCTGGGCCTCAAAATGTATTTTAAATGTAATGCAATTTACTATACTGGGCCTCAAAATGTAGTTTAACTGAAACTTATTTTACAACCCATTACAATCTAAACTATAGCTTTTCGGTAGTTTTAGAATCCAAAAAACCAAATTTTACAAATATGCTAGCAATGCTACACACCCAACACAATCCTGAGCCTCAAATTTTTCTATTCGTGACTCAAGTAGCCCCAGCTAAACAAAAAAGCTTGCAAGCATATAATCACATATACACTCCAGAGAGCCCATACAGTCGAGAATAAAGCATTCCTAGTCACAAACTAGCTACACATTGGGTCCCATGATAAAAAATAACCCTTTGAGTCCCATGAATCTCAGACATTGAGCAAAACGAGGCGCACGGGCATGTGGGACTCAACTTTCACATTTTTTCCATTATTATTTGACCTTTAACTAGTTAGTATGGGGGAAACAATGGGAATTAAAAAATCACAATCATAGTAATGTAGTCATAAAACCCCATGTCTCCATAATGGGCATCAAAAGTTGACCGTCTATGGGAAATTTCGTCTTCCACTAACTTCCAACAACATTCCTACAGCAAAAAGTGTGCTTCGAAAACCAAACAAAAGCAAAGAAAAAAATGAACACAACTTCCTAACTAACTACTTATATCCGCAGTATTATAAACGTACCTAGTTAGTTTGAATAGATTCATGGAATCGGTGAATGAGCCAAAGTGATTATCATAAAACATGGCTAATTAGTATACGGATACTAGCTCAGATTATTTGACTGCTAATTACAGCTATTTAGGAATAAGTAACTAAAAGTTTGCTATAGATAGTTCGTTGCAGAGGCAAAAAAAGTATTGAATGCAAGCAACTGTGAAATTTTATGTTTGCAAGAAAAAATGAGACTACATAGACTGACGAGTTACTTAATTTTGTAGGGAAAGGTAGTTTTTTTTAGTTTTTCTTTGAAAAATGCAATTTCCAGTGCGTGTGACACTTTTAGTTTTTTGCATTCTTATTTTCTCCGTGTCTCTGTGTACTCACTATTTAGCGTCCAATGGAATTTCTTCAGGTTTGTGAGCATTTTTTATGTTTAAAATTGTATAACTAACTAACAGACTTTCATGTTCATTTTTTCAGTGATTTAGAATTGCATACAGGATTTAGACTAAACGTCTTTTCAATATGCTCTCTGGATTAATAGAGCATAGTAGTGTCATTGTGAAATATGAGCTACAAACTTTTTCAATGCCTTAAAATCCAATGCATTCTATTTTTCTGTATAGAATCAAAGCTATCCAATGCATTTTTATAGCGTCATGTTTTTAAAAATGTTAAAAACTATGTTTGTTGTTGAATTCAGAAGAAAGTTCCTCCGAACGAGATCTTCTGGCCTCTGTAGTGGTCCTAGAAGAAAAAGTTTCCTTCCACAAGAATGAAATACAGAATATACGAATTCAACTCTCCCCCTTTAACAAGGGATTCGGGAATGACCAGTTTTCCATGATTAATTCGCTTCCTCATTTGTTGGACGTTGGACCGGAGGCTATGCGTCCAGCATTAGTTGTCGGAAATCCTCGTCCTGATCCAGGTATAACAATAATCTATTCAAAATTCCATCAAATTCTCTCCTTCACGAAAATATCATACATTTTGTAAATTCCTTTTGAAATTTATTCATAATTTTTAGTAGAAAATGGAAAAAATCCTTCTTTGTTGCTCTGGATCTAAAAGCAAACATTTTAAAAATTCCTTAATGCGGGCCTCTAACATATCTGATTCAAAACTGAAATATTTGTAGCATGTTCTGGATACCAAATGAATTTGTTCAATACTTTTAAATGTCTGAGTCTGAACTATAAAGTTTTTCCTTATTTGGAATTCAAACCTAGAGGATGTATTTTCCAATTCTTTTAAATGGATGTAATGTAAGAAATGACATTTTCCTTTGATTTGCAATCCCAAGAAGAAATTTTTTCCAATGCTTTAGAGTCCAAAGGAGACATTTTTTTCAATGTTTTAAAATCCAAAGAAGACATTTTTTCCAATGCTTCAGCAGAATCCAAACAGGACATTTTTCCTTTGTTTTAGAATCCAAACAAGAGATTTTTTCAATGCTTTAGAATCCAAACAAAACATTTTTTCTGAAATATCCAGCCTATGAATGTTTCAAAATACGCTGCATGCATATGCATTTTGGACCCTCAATCCCGTAAATTCATTAGCATGCAATATACACAATATTGATCTTTGTGTACAGTGATGCTAGTAATCGGAGTGCCAACAGTGCGGCGTCCCACCCAATCATATTTGTTGCCCACATTACATAATTTGGTGGACTCGATGACCATTGCGGAACAAAATGAGACCTTGATCATTGTGTTCATTGCAGAGTGGGATTCAGCTTTTATTGAGACCACTGTCAACTCAATCAGTAGCCAGTACGAACAATTACTCATTCTTAGTAACTATTTATAGTTAGTTACTATAATTAAAATCTTAAGCATCAGATCAACCCGTTGTTTTCACGTTGTTGTATTTTCATGCCGCAGTAGTTAATTTGTGAAAACTTTAATTAGCACGCCATACTAACCTTTAATAGGTGTATCGTCTGCATATAAATAGGGGATAGATTTATTGATTTTAGTTAAAGTTTCTAACTTGATTTTCAACGAGACCTTGATCATTGTGTTCATTGCAGAGTGGGATTCAGCTTTTATTGAAACCACTGTCAACTCCATCAGTAGCCAGTATGATCAATTACTCATTCTTGTAGCTAATTAGTTAGTTAGTTATATACTAATTAAAATCTTAATCATCAGATCAATCCGTTGTTTTCACATTGTTGTATTTTCGTGCCGCAGAGTTAATTTATGAAAACTTTAATTAGTTCTGTTTTCTTTATTGAGAGGTATATCATCAGCAAATACTAAGGGAGAATAGATTTTTTGATGCTTGTTAAAATTTCGAAAAATATTTTCTGGATAGCCATGCATAAATTCGGACCCAAGCAATTACACTTAAGCTATAGTGTTTTACAAG
>Ga0210040_10003081_pt1 | contig 22844 bp, 13 predicted proteins | sample CryGeyCG12114_NA_FD_185462 | JGI IMG/M metagenome (GOLD analysis project Ga0210040, IMG submission 185462) | Groundwater microbial communities from aquifer - Crystal Geyser CG19_WC_8/21/14_NA (SPAdes) (version 2) | ecosystem: Environmental > Aquatic > Deep subsurface > Groundwater | place: USA...
TAATCACTATAATGGGAGCTTTCATGTATTGCTGTAAGTAATTCTAACTCGCTTGTGTGTAATATTATTTTGCGTTGTACTATGAAAATTTCCATTAATTAATAGTAGCTGCATCAATAGTAATGATACTGTTGATTGATTATCATATAATGACGATGATAAAATCCCGCGCTGATTAATAAAAGTATGCATGCAATCATTTGACACCTGTAATGCGTGAGAAGCAACAACAAAAACAATTGGATATGGTATGCAAACAATACATGGCTGTACACAGGTAGGATGTAGGAAATGGCATGCATGAAAAACCCTTAAACCTGACATTTATATGGTTAGGCCGAACCCAACGATCCACCAGACCCACACATAGGCAGAATACCCTTGCCCAACAGTACTGGAAAGACTCAGCCCTGTGGATTGCTTAAGATATTGCTGGCCTGGCAGCCAAAGAGCAACTGGCTGTTACACTTAACAACTGCCAAATATATCGCTAATGTGCGGACCTGAGAGAGCAATACTCAGCCTCTCCTCCGTACACGAGCACTAGCATTTCATGGAAAGGTTTACTAAATATGCAAAAGCCCTAGCCCCAACCCCATGCATCTCTTACATGAAGTCGCAGGCGTCCTGGGGAAAAAGGCTTAATGACAAAGGTATGCATCTTACGTTAGCTCAAAACTTTGCCCCAAATAAAATTATTACAAAAGACAGCCTTACTCATTTTCTTTCACTTTAGGGTAAATATCTGAGCAATTCTTCTCTTTGCCAATTTCGTTACGCCCGACGCATCTTGAACTACTGTTGAAGTATGTAGCATCACACCATGAGCAGCCATTTTCATTTTGAATGCAAGTGGAACAATCCTTAAGGTTTTTACAGTCGCTATTCACCGACCACGTTGACCTACAAACTAAGGCAAATATGAACAATTTTCGAATCATTATGGATTTGAATTTTATATGAACACTGGTCAATAAATTTGAACTCATGAACTGGTGAGTAACTTGCGTAATATGAGAGAAATAAACAACATTTGCGGCGCCGACTTATAACAACGGAAGTTGCTTCATTATCTTTATCGACTAATATGCAATTGTGTATTTTATGTATTCTATACTATCTAATCTACTTTCAGGCAAGATAAAACGATGATTCGAGTACTGAACATTGAAAAAACTTACCATAAATTGCTTTAGCTTTTGACTAATGCTTAAAAGCACTGCACTGCAAAGTGTTCATGACTTCATAATTCAGGGTTTCAATTCAACCACAAGTAACCCTTTTTCATAACTTCTGATACTGCATACTACTTGTCATATGAATGATTCTCAAAAACAAATTGCATTTTAGTTGCAACATTTCGTTCATTTATTCAGCTCCTTTATTTTTGAGACTTTCTCTCAACTTCTTCATACTTTGTCTTCTATAAGTTGTACAGTATGCAAATATCCATGTATATAATAATAATACACCTTAAAGAGTTAGTCAATGCACGTACGGGAGTACGACAATGGTACTATAATAGTAATAATCATCATAATAACAATTTCTCTACAATATATATACACAATATTAAATTAACATTATTATATACTAACTAACTAACTAAGAAGACAAAATACTTGAATGTTTCCGTACCGTGACATTCTAAAAATTTCACAATTCTATACATCCATCGTCCATGCCTTCACAGTGTACTATTCATATAGTAGTAGTAATATGCTATTACAGCTCACATCGTGAACCTTAATATTTTGTACACACAGAAACTAATCTTGTGACTTTCCAATATATAATTATTTGCATTCTTATTACATGATGACTGGCAACAAATAATATACGCTATGCTTATTATAATACCAGTATACTAACGTGTTTACAAAGCAGGACATGGTTCAGAGCTTCGTAATTTAGTACAACAATGTACAACAAAAGCATATGGAGTTGATTATACAGTCTGCTACATTCACACATTTCGCGTACAACAACATAAATACTACTATCTAATATAAATGTCTGACAATCATGTTAAATCTGTAATACTTGTAAAGTTGGCCCAGGTAGCTGAACTATGGGATCATCCTAATATATATTACCTATATATTTTGTGGATAGGGCACTGCACTTTCTTAAATTATTATATGCATCCAAAGATATTATTACTAGCATTCCAAATCCTTCGGTATGTGTAAGCTAACCAGGAAAGTTTCAGATTTAAGTCCTATATCCACTCCATTTTTACAATGTCTACAGGTTGAAATAAGGCATTTTGATGCACACTACAAGTGCTCTTTGTTTGAAGAATCAGTGTACAGTGGCATCCACACGTCAACTTGCCAATAATTAAATATATGAATGGGGATTATAAGTCTACATTTGTGCATAAAAATATCAGTCAAGCTACAGTTTTTTCATGACAATTGTGTTCTAGTGTGTTTACCTAGACAAAACCTGATGTATTTACTTTTACCATCCGTTACAAATTCGATGCTGCTATAAATATAGTTTTTTTTTGAGGCAACTTCCCTTGCATTCCGTGTACACTGATATAGTAAGTACATTAGGCATGTAACTGTACATACATACTAATGGATTACAGCCTATGTGAAATTATTACTTGTAGTTAAAAAAGATTGGCACAACTTTATAAGAAAGGTATAACAAGCGACTTTCTTCCTACAACTTGCCTCAAATGATCACAATTCGCAAAAACCCAAAAGTGGAATCAATGCTAAAAATATTAGACTTTCTTACTACCATAATTTTAGCCTGGGTATACTCAAAAGTTGGATGAGACTGGTACAATAATCATCAAGTTGTCTCCTATTGCGCATATTATCATGAAAATTGTAAATAATCATTGAAAAAATCACAGAAAAAGTTGAAGAAGCACGGTTCACCCTCACAACTCACTAAAAACTACATAGTCTTAACGTAACAAAGACATGATAGCTTAAATGATGGTATAGTATGCAACCTTGTGAAACCTACTCATTGTAATACTATTAAGATCTGATGACTACGTTACCTTATACATGTAAATATTAAAATGCATAGATCGTTTTTGTTGGAGCAGGCAGTTTATTAGCCATCTATCAGTGGCTAATAATATCATGGTGTTACCCTCGAGTCAGAATATATAATGAATTATAGTGCGTACAATACAGCACAATCTTAACATAAATAACATGAAATTAGCAACCATAAATAATGCTAACAAACATAACAGACATACCAATCAAAAGGAAAACAGACATAATTCTTCAATGTTCTCAACAAAAAAGTACAAAAAACAGTCTAGAAAAGTTAACAACTTTGTGTCAAAACAAAACTATCCCTACAATTTTCAGATTATAGTCCAGAACGGCACAAATTGAAAGAATGATGGGTGCGTGTTTTCTTAATTTTCTTCCAGTAAACAGACTCTCTTACAGTTGTGTCTAATGACGTCTTGCTGCTTCTTCCAAAGCTCTCACTTTCATTTCCCGTTCCCTCTGTTGCCTGCAAGTTTAAAAAAAGAAGCCACTATAGGGTATCCACCTACGCATTTTAATTAACCATTCTTGGCTCGAAATCTCAAATCACGAATTCATTGCAGTAATAGCTATACCTTAAGTATTCTTCTTGTTGCGCTAAAAACGAAGGATGATGAGGACCTAGTCCAGGGCCACCAGGTTGCCCTGGATGAGGAAATCGTTCCCGATCCATGAGCATTTGTCGTTGAAGTTCATGAGCCGAAATCTGCACATGATGCAATAAACCCTTCGTTACGTACTACATAACACAAAATATTGCATTCATACAACAACAAATAAATACAGAAAACTCCCTACTTACATGATGAGCTAATTCGGGAGGATATTGACGACTCAATATATCAGGGTGAAGTCCAAGCATAGCGTCTCTCGGAGGAAGCATTGGCTGTCTTTGGTACGCAGAGGAAACGGCAACTGCTTGATGCAATTGCAGAGGATCCATACCCGGATATCCCGGAATTTGGCCAGCTAAAAAGAAAAAAAATCCATTAAAATTCATCTTACACACATAAAAGTACACAGTGTATAAAAATTAGAAAACATACCAGCAAGTTGTAACCTCATATCCATAGCAAGTCTTTCAGCATGTAAACGCTCATTTAATGCATCATTATTCATATGGACACCAACTGAGGTAGGAATGCCTAAGATCACAATAAAAGAAAATGTTACACCCAGACCCAACACAAAAAAATCCAAATTTCCATTAATTTTCAACTCAAATTACCAAGTCGTTCAAATCGTTCGCGTTCAATAGCCGACAAGTTTGCAGGTGGCCCAGAAGGCGAAGAATATAGACCAAAACCAGATTGTAACTGATTGAGGGACGGTGCACCAGGTCCTAAGCTTCCATATCGTCTATGAAATTCCATCCAGTGAGGATCCAAAGGATTTGGAAGCCGTGGAGCACCTTGAGGCGCGCCACCAGATGGACCCCCTCCATGTTGACCAGGATTGGACGTTCCAGGCACACTTCGTAAAAATTCTTCTTTCAATCGATCAGACAATTCTCTCTCTCGAATCTCCCGTATTTCCCTTTCCCGTTTCTCCAAGGCTTCCAGCTCAAGGCGATCCCTGGCAGCAGCGGCCGCTGCTGCCGATGGTCCATATAATCCCATTTGATATGGATTTCCTAACATTTGATCAAGAGGATGAGGTGCATGAGGAGGACCCATCATACCACCGGGGTTGCCCCGAAGTCCCCCCGGAGAAAATCCAGTATGAGGTCTTGCATATTCACTCAGTTGCCGAAGTGCAGGAGTATCAGGAAAGCCACCCGGTCTAGGTGTAAATCGGTCATATGGAGAAAGGGAAGATGTAGGATCCATTCCTCCGGAAGAACCAGCAGCAGAACTTGCTTTCTGACTATCCCGTTTATCCCGATCTGGAGTATTGCTCACTTGCTTTCGTGCAGATGCAGCCCTCTCCCGTTCTTCCCTTTCTTTCTCCGCTTGTTTTCGTAGCCTCTCTTCTCGTTTTCTCGCCAACTTAGAGTCCGGCACAGGTTTGAACGTTAGATCAGTTCGTGCACAGGAATTGAAATCCCCACGGTTCCAGTGACGCAAGAAAATTGCACTTTGACTCCGGTGACACTCCGAGTCTTCGACTTTGGGCTCCGGACTTGGTCCACGAGGCACTCCATGAGGACTTGGAATATCATCTGGCTCGTTATCCACTTCCATTGGGTAGTTGCTACTAGTGGTTGACTCGGACTCTTCTGTCAAACCAGATCGGCTCAGATGGCCCATAGAATGACTACCATTCCCTCCACTCCCATGGCTGTGACTATGACTATGGTGACTTATACTATGAGAACTGTCCATTTTGCCACTACCACTCAACTTAGAAAATGAGCTACTGCTGTTGCTATTGTTTCCACCACTACTTGCACCTTTATGGCTCTCCCTGGATCGCTCATGATGACTATGTCCATGACTTGAGCCATGGGATCCACTGGAATGGTCTCTTTCTCGGTCACCACTATGATTATTCTTGGAACCACTACCAGAGCTATTGCCACCACTACCACTATGACCCAAGTTGTTGCTAGCAGGTGGAATAGGAGATGGCTGTCCAGGGAAATGAGGCAATCCAGGGATTTTCGGACCTCCAGGTCCATACTGAGGAAATGAGTACGGATTAAAGTACGGATATGGATAGTACAAAGGATGACCTGGATGAGCGTGGGGATGAGGGTGGAATGCGCCAGGGGGGAATGGAGGTGCATTCAAATGAACTCCCACCCCGGGGTGTGCAATCGGTCCAGGCGGACCCGCATGAGTAGTCAGTGTAGTTGATCCCAAAGAAGGAAGAGCACCACCACCACTAGTGCTCAATGCATTATTGTTCTGATTATTACTATTACTATTATTACTGTTAGCACTGGCGGAACTGCCCGATTTAAAACTCTTCTCCGGTTTTTCATTGTGGGAAAGGTCAGTGAGAGAACGACGCGAGTCCGAAGGCTCAAATGATTTCAAACCTCCTGGCTCCGATAAGGACTTGTGATTATTACTACTACTTCCATTGTTGCTCCCACTGGACCCATGAGGAGAAGATGCCGACATGGACGATGATTGTCCAGGTGGAACAGACCCAGTTAGTGAAGGCCCATCAAATGCGGGATACCCGGGCACTTTCACTTCCCTCAAAGACTGTAAAGGATCGGGCACAGCACTATTTGATTTACTATTGGAAGGTGATTCTGAGTTGTGACCTCCAGGAGGGGTAGCCGGAATGCCGTCGGGTCCGTGAGGACCTACTCCTTGGGAAGAGGAGACCAGACTTCCAAAAGGGAATGAATGTGGCCCATGTGGATGGTGATGAAGGGGTGGTTGTTGTGGTCCCTCCAGCCCCAGCGGATGCAAAGGGTAGAATCGTGACAGTGGACTAGAATACAGATGGTTGGGTTCCCCACCAGGGGGTGGCTGTTGGGATTCCATTGAGCCCTTACTCCCATCCCCTCGACTTGAGGGCCGCAGTGCAGACGAGATCACAGCATCCGCAGATGAAGAGGATGGCGAGTGTTGCTGTGCGTGAACAAGTGGTGGTGGAGGTGGAGCGGCTCCGATGCTGTTAGTATTATTACTACTACTGCTGTTGGTACTGCTGCCTGATTTGAGATTCAGTGGAGGTATCGAGCCGTAGTTGAAAGAGTTGCCGCCCGAGGACGACGTTTTGGGTAAAGAGATCCCTGTGGGCAGATTGTAATTGGCAGATGAGAAAGGAGCGGCACTGTCTTCATTGGAAGACGAGGAAGTAGACTTGTAGCTACTTGGTTTGAGATCATCTATGGGAATAGGGGAGAGGAGTGCTTTCTCGTCCTTGATTTTGATGAGTGGAGCCTCTTCTGTTTTCGGGGATATGTCAGCTACAACACTAGTCAACGGAGAAATTCCCACAGTGGCCACAAGTGGTTCTCCATTTTTGGTAAACCCACTTTTATTGTTAGCCAAGAGGAGTTGACTTGGTCTCGTGGAATTCGGGGAGGACGGCTTTTCAGACTTGACTCCACTCAAGTCACCGTCTAATTGTAAGTTGGACTTCTTATCACTATCCACGGCAGCAGATCCAACAGAAATGCTCCCGATTTTTGGCTTGTACTCAGTAGAATCAAAGGAAGAGGAGGATGGGGCAGACTTTTTCTCCAAGTCGAAAACCTCTTTTTTAATGCGCTTATTATTGGGCAGGTCATGGTGCACGGGGCTCAGTTCAAGTAGTTCATTCGACTCAGAAGGAGGGCTTGGGACTATTGAGTGCTTCTTGTCATTCACTCCAGAGGGCACAAGGGGTTTCATATCGTTCTTCGAGTTGAGAAGACCGTCTGTTATCGTCTCTTCTTTGATGCCGTCAACAGAGTTGGGTGACTTGTTGGACGCATTCAAAGAAGGTAGGGTTGCAGTGGACTTGAGACCATTTTCAGCCTCAGAAGAGGACTCTACTGGTCTCTTGGCGTCCGCATTCTTCAATGGGTGGGAGGATGTGGAGTTTGTGGACAATGGAGCTGTGCCAGTTACAGCTACTGTGGAGGATTTGGATACAGGGGTGAGACCATCTGGTGTGGAGGATGATACGGGGGTACCCGTTTCACCGTCGGGGCAGGGTGAGCTCGTTCTCGAGCTAGAATTTTCATTGTCAGGAGTCTCATTTTCACCATCTATCTCATGGCCATCGTTTTCATCCTCCATAGAGCTTCCCACAGAGCTTGCTGAGGGACTCTGCACAACAAAAAATTTGCTATTTAGCTTCAACCCAATAGTAATAAACCTACCAAAATCACGCTGTTTCGCTGTTATGCTAATTCTGGTTAATACATACCTCTGGTCTTTCCTCCTTCCGTTTCTTATTATTAATTGTTTTGTCTTCCTCTTCAACATCTTTACCTCGCTTACGGCCTCTTGGGGCAGGGCTGGCCGTATTTGACTGCAAATAAAAACACATTTATATTAATACCATTCTCCTGATCTCCATTCCATACACAAATTTACCACATTTTAAAACGTTCAGTCTAATCCTCGTATAAAAAATAATCCCATACACTCATTAGCATCACAAGCACGTAAGTAAAGTGTACCTCTGCGCACAGTATAAGATTATGACCAAGACAGGAAGACACAGACTTAGATCTCATACTTGAAACCATAGCCAAACACCTGAATCTAAAACTCATTTGCCATACATGCGAATCTCTAATTGGAATATCACACCGCTCACACTAAACACACCACACATACTCCCCTCTATCACGACTATCAAGAGCACAATGGTAGAATAAAACACAAATTAATCGTCACGCATACGCTCTCAACAAATGAGCATGAAAAAGATGTAAAACCTGTCTACAACTATTCCCACTATAGTTAGTTAGTTAACACACACGTGACTAAGGATGAAGCCAATTTGCTAGCCAACCAACCATCCTTTCCTATCGATGCAAAATCAACTCGAGCATCAAATATCTTTCAAATGCATGCTAAAGGATGATCCCCCATCATTTTTTCTTCCTCAAACAAATGACAACAAGACATACAATGAACTCACAAATGCACTGGATGCTTTCAACCATAATGGAAATGAAATGATAAAGATCATCCCTTGCCAGCAAATATCTTTTACGAAACCAAACCACACAACCAGTTACAAAATCGTTGCGCTAAACATAGCATAAAAAACTCATCACTCAACTAGGAGCCACAGTTACGTACGACTCGTCCTCCCCATACACACATAATGGAGAACTAGACTAATAACGTGCGAATCACATCGTTGCCAAAAAACAGTCACTTTTTCATCCACAACCATGCATCTTATCTTGTTCAACGACACTCAATTAGCAGCGTGTTCATATTTCCTCCGATCTGGTTTTACATGGCGAGAAGCATCATGTGTCAAGTTGGCATCTGGACCACAGTAAATCTTTCCCCTTGCCATTCGTAGAACAAAATGTGAAACACTTTACAAACTATACACATAGTCAGTCAGTGTGATGGGGAAAGAGCAAAAACAACATATCTCTTATTTCTATTTCTGACTTACACGACTTTTGTACGAAAAAAATGCAAGACATATCATCCGGCTGCCAACAACATGAGCATAATACGCACGCATACATTATCATCCTTGTGTGAAGTTTACCAAGAAATTATGTACTAATTTCTTTGAACAGTCTGTCAAAATGGAACAATAACAAAAGGTATCAAATGCCACCAAGTGCTAATAGAAACTACGGAACAATGTCATTTGTTTCCTCAGTGTCGTGAATTCAATGTTTCCTTAATGTACTCATCAATGGGGAAAAGAAGAGCCCAAAAGAGGTCTGACGGGAATCCCTAGATTCCCGCCTGGAGACCATAAATACCACTGTGAATAAAATTCATTACTGTGTGCACAGAGGAATTAAATTGACCAGAATATCTTATTCGTCAAAACAAGATTATATGACAAGAGAAACATGAGGTATATTATATTGCCGGATCACACCGTGCGTGGGAAAATGGTCCCCACAAAAAACTACATAGTCGTGCATGACTGCCAACGAGGGATTTCAAAATCCTCTCCGCAGTATAGTTCAAGTTCCCAAAGTGGATTCATTTTTTCCACAGACAGATTTTTTACACGCTGGTTATGGCAGTCAGGACAAGTATCAGTAGAGAGGACACTCATTCATTACACAAAGCCCTTAGAACGCACATAAATCAAAATATTTTGCGGATCTTGGACAAAAAAAAATATTAAACAACCATACATACACATTAAAGCCATCCATCCTTCACATCACAATTCAAGAAACCATTCAACAGCACAACATTTTCCTGCTGCTCATAATGCTTGTGTGGATGTACTAGAAGTTGCAGTAGATATCTCATTCCTTTATGGAGGATCAAACAAATTCTTTTGGCAAATCCTGATGTTCCTCTACAGCTTCACATGACAATATGGAACACATATTTTTCAACTATGCAGTCCTAGTTTTTTATCCATCGTTCTAACTCAAGCTCTGCAATCTAAGGGAAAAAACTTACAACTTGAATTCAAAATTCAACTACAGTAGTCTACACCAGAAAGTAAGTTACTAACTAACTAACTAAACAAATAATTCGCTATTAATTGATAAAAAACTCAAATAAATACCAAATTTTACATTTTACAACAAATCCTCCAATTCTATTATCTTCAAATCGAGCCAAATTAGCAATAAGGGAAAAAACAATCATGGAAAATAAAACCGCTCACAAGTCAAATTAAGTATCTAACAATATCACAACAAAAAGAGATCACCACCTCTTTTGATCTTGTCCTCAACAAAGCACAGGAATCTACCTTTCAATGGCCCAGGAAAGGAGGCGCTGATTGCTTAATAGTACCGGCATACCTACCGGATATATTCTTTTAAACCCTCTCACAACAATAAATTACCAATGAAAAGAACCACCAATCCCAAATTTAAAACACAAACATTACATCCCTATAGACAAACAAGCAATCCCATTGATACAACTAAACTACCGAATTCCTTCAACCACTTTTATCTACCTAATTTATCACCAAACAAGACTACAACCCACCTAAATTCATATCAACTAGTTATTTAGTTAGTTACTAACTCAACTTGCCCACCTACAAGAACCTCCAAGCTTCCACAATACTGGAATCTATTGAACTCTACTTAGTTTTACTTACTAACTTCCACTCGCATCATCCTAAACCTAATGCCACAGCCAAAAACTCATCCTCTCTTTATGAAATCCAACCAAGCCACATCATCACTACTACTTTTATGCCGATCCGACCTCAACTAACTAACCATAACCAAGAATGAAACGCAACGAGCCTACTACAAGACAATACTATCACCCTCATAATAACATGGTACATAATATTGCAACGTTCCAGCTCTCTTGTACGTAGTTACAACAAAAAGGCAGCAACAAGAAAATACTGACTGAGAGCACACCTTACATTATACTTACATGGAAAAAATAGAAGCACCAGGGCTTTGCTAAATGGCTCCACAGAGCTAGCTCACAGATCCCACAGAGTCCATTATACGAATACCTTTTCTTATATTGCCATCCCATTGCATTAACTAACCAGCTGACTATATACACCCTATGCGAGGGAATAGCAGTACAGTATTGTGCGTGCACGGGTGCCTAACTAACTAACAAATATCTTCTTGAACATGAGATTTTTTCCTCCACAAGATACATAGAGAGAGTGAACGAGCAAGACAAGTCCCCTCAACTAACTAACTAACTTTAACTCACTCACTTTTCCCTCTCCTATCTATAACTATTGTGCTGCATGCTTGCATGTTAGGATCCTCTCTTTTCACTACACAAAAAGAAGATACATTTGACAAGTGACAAGATGCAAAGACCCCATTCAACCTCAACCTCTCAGCATCAGTCTTTTCTATGTCGACACCTTGCTCATCTATTATCAACCCTACACAATACAGGCACTGACTGTCTGTGTGCTGGGTGCGTGCACAACCTTCCCACATGTATATACTATGGTGTGGCATTCAAATGCCAACTCAATGAAACAATAGACATCTTATTACAATATTTTTTCTATTCATATGTATCCTATACCTCGTACCGGTGTGTGCCATATGCTCATCTTCTATAGCTTAAACGAAATCATGCATGTTTGCGTTTGCCGTTCCTTCTTATTTCCAAACAGATTAACTGACAACCAAATAACTCACATTACTAACAACGACACTGGTTAGTGATTGCTCTAGCTATAATCTCACATGCTAACTAACTACACTTGTAATTTGCAAACTAATGTGTGTGGCGTGTATTCTATAGCAGTGTGAACTGATTGCTACTCCCTACCATACCAAGTTTAGAAATGTGATGGGACGTCAACAGTAGTTATAGATGTCATCTTGTCAAAAAAAATCTCTATAGTTAGTAGCAATACTACACATTGAATTATCCTTCCGATATTTCAACAGAGCATAATATAGAGTAACCATTACCCACAGAGCAGAAAAATATGATGGCCCATGTTGTTAGCAAATGCACACTGTGGCTGGCTTTCAAGCCAAAAAAGACATACTCAAAAGAATCTTACACACTTGACAACCCATTTCGTGTCGTGTCATGATATTTGTCATGCTGTATTAGTCAAATAGCTTCAAGGCACTGGGTATTCAACCATGATGATGATGATGATGAGCATTTTAACAGCGCACGTTAGTAGTCGAGGGCACAAATGCAATCAATAAAAACATGGGAATCTTTTACCAGTGTGCCATATAATGATAATACAGTGGAAGGCTACAAGTGACACAAGCTTTCTCACAATGAAGGGAATTTTTTTTCCAATCTACTGTGCATGGCTACAATAACATGCATATACTACATAGCTCACCAATCACTATTTTTGCTATGCAGCGAAATCAAATGATGATTTGTAGTCAAGTCATTGACGTACACAGAAAAGAAAAAACAGGTACAAAATTGATTTCATCAACATGCCTAGTTACCTAAACTATCCTCCTCCAGAACCTAATCACTTTATGAGTTTAAAAAGCATATTCTTCCAAGACTCACCTTATTTTTACTCTTATCACTAGACGAAGACGTGTTGCTAGCAGCACCAGGGGATTTTCTTCCTGAAGTTTTCATTTCAGGCTCGGGCGTGCTGGTTCCGCTACCTCGTTTTGGTCGGTTTCTGGAATTCTGTGAGCACCAAGTAATAAATCGGATTTAGTTATTTTCGTCTATTATTACCGTTCAATGATTTAATTATCCTCTAACAAACATAACTAGATAGCAAATAGCAAGCAGCTTATATTCTCACCACATAGGAAGATGCATGCATTTAATGCCGTAGAATTCTAAATCTAAAACATGAAATCACAATCTGCATACATTACTCTATAGCTATATTTGAACACTTTGTCAGAATCAAGAAACTAATTACAAGCACATTGAAGCCGTGAGCGAAATACATAAAATAGAGAGAACAAGTGCAAAACTTCATTTACATTTGTGGGCGAATTTACCAATTCTTTGGTACGAGTTCGAGTTCGAATGCGTCCTTCATCATCATGTACTACAGGTCTGAACAAATAGGGTGGATCTTTCTGACCGTCAAGTGGTGGAAGCTCTCCGTATTTTTTGAAATGTAGCCGACAATCTGTACAAAGAAGGATCTTGTCTCGGCCCGCATGGTGCCAATCCTTAGAACCTATGAGTCCAACACAAACAAACATTAGCTTTAGTTAGTAGGCAAAAAAAAATGCACCAGTCAGGGCTCGTTCACTACCAAAAGGAATACAAACACTCCTATGTTGTACATTAGCTGACTCCCATTTCTTTGCACACAACAAACGTACATATGAAATCCTCTATCTCTCCACATGGGCTCCTCGTCATGAACCCAATACTAACTAACTAACTAAAAAATAAATATATACAAGACATGATGACAAAGTTTTTCGCTCCAAGTCTCTTTCAATCTTATTAGCTCCTATATATCAATTTTCATATAAACACACAGCAGGCTCTCATCACTTTTCACTAACTAACTAACTAACTAACTTACTCTTTCCCAAGCCCGCTACATAAACATGGGAATTTGATGGGCAGACACCCGCGGTACAAACCAAACATACGGAACATAATAATATTTATCGCACACTCAATTGCCAAGAAATACGACAGCCAATCCGTTTGTCAGTCATTCTCCGCGTGCTCAAAACATAATACATTCAAATTCCTATCAACTCATCAATTCTGACTCTCTGAACCTATCTAATTCGTGTCTCCAATCAACATAGCCGTCCCACGGAAATGGGGAATCGATGCACAACTTCATCAAAACTAATGTGACAACTGTTGATAAACACTATAGTTAGCTAGTACAACTACATGTTACATGCATAAACAAAACTCACTTGAGGTAAAACAATGTCGGCAGTGGTATCCACTCAAATCTCTCGAGTCTGAATCGTCTTCTGAATTTTCTTCTTCACTCGCAGAGCTTAAATCATCTGCTTTGGGAAACATAAAACAAATGACTTTTTAAGTACACCTATAACCATAACAAATTTCCTGCAATGCAAGCAGAGCACTTGCACTCATAAATCAGAGCACACTCATATTTCTACTCCTGTGCCAATCATAATACTATTTACAATAATAATAAACTTAGTCAGAGTAGTGAGCTAACCTGCGTCTTCTTTATTATTACGAGAATTACGTGGGGCCCTTATCCTACGAAGAACACTTTGGCGTCGGTGACGTCTATGGTTTCGACTTGGGATTGCACCTGGAGTCTTTTTCCACAAATAGTAGAACTCAATCAGTTCACCAGTCTCTTTATGTGGCAACAATTCCTTCTTGATGCGAAAAAAATTCTTTCCATACAATCTCAATCCTTTGACAAAACGTTTCTGCTCCGCAAACAAACACATTCATGTTACATTCAAAATCACATTCACCTATCCATACAAACGCACGCAATCACTTGTATTTACTTACAGTTTCATCTTCTGACCACTTTTTATCAATTCCCTTAGGTACTGGACATTTAACTAGAGCCTGCAAAGCTTTGCCAGGATCATAACCCGAATCGTGCAACTAGAACACAGAACAGGATCACCACATTATAGTTAGTTAGTTATTCAGCCAATTGCCGTCACTGAGGATTAGATCGGTCCACACAATTTTTCACCGGGATTCAACAATATTGAGCTCATTTCAATGCATGAAAACTTACAACAGTAAGTGCGTTTATTGTAGTATCGTCTCTAGAGGCAGCAAGACACCCGTCGTCAGGAGATCCTCCGTCACACATGCCAGCAAAAGCGGCCATCGACCTTGCAGCCCTGAGAAACATTACCAAATCTGCATCCAGAGTCTGGCCAGGTTGCCAACAGAGTTCCTCCCATTCTTCACAATTTACTGGAGTTCCAATTTGCAATTCTGGAAGACGAGCCTGAGACCACAATACATGTAATTAGCAAACTTGTTGCACTCCATCACCTTTGTAATCAAATGCAATTTTTACTTTCGTTGAATATAGTTAGTTACCTGATGAGACGGGCCAACCCGTATTTCACCCTGAGTGGAAGCCAGCCTGCGGGTTTCGGGATTGTAGCCTAAAACGTAGAAGAATCTATCCGGGCAAGGCTTGAAAGATTCCACTAATGCTGATAATTCTGCGAAATGATCTACAAGACATAAACCCCTGGAAAAGATGACAAATTGATTAATACACACAAAGTCAATAAAAAATAACCAACAACCATTATACACAAACTAGACAATCAAACATACCTCAAAACAGAAACAGGATAGGTATCAGTTGCGTCCGAAATGAATAATTCTCGGCCACAAACTTCAGGATACCGGGATGAGATATTTTCGGAATTAGGACCGTTACCTGTACAATTGTCACAAAAAGTATAAAAATCTGCCTCACTAAATAAAAACAATCATCCATAATCAATTTCAACTTACACTCTAAGGCATTCCTATCTTGAATAAGAAGTTGGTACACAGTTTCAGGAACTTCACACGGCCTGTAGAACCATTTGATATGGACCATCAACGTGTCTCTCTTGCTCTGCAATAAACCAAATAAAAATAACGCCATGTCATTAAAAACTGGAGTCATAATTTTTTCCAACTCTTAAAAAGCTTAACAATAAACATCCACTAACTTAATGTTATAATCATTTTACAGCTCTCAAACACTAAAAAACCATTATAAAGGATCAATAAATTGAGCCACATCACATTACATGGTCGTTTCAAAATGACATAAAAATATCATGGTGATTTTCATCATCATCCAAACATTACAAATATAAAATCTCTCATCAGCAGCCACCTACCTACCTACCTACCTACCATCATAAATACACCACATAGCCTATAACTATTACATCTACGTTAATTCACTCATAACAACTAAAGCCAAGGGTTATGACATCAGGAAAATAATAGCACATGCACTTTTTCTTGTTACATAGACAAACTACTAACTAACAAACAGGGAAGATAAACGGAATGTGAACGTTCCATTCCTAAGCTTACTAACTAACTATGTAACTGGCTGAGAGCAATAAATCATGACACCCATTCCTATTAGAAAACATATTTCATTCCTTTCCACGCATTTAGAGCGCATTTCCATCATCTTTTCTCCAGAAAACCGCACAGACATCTCACAAAGGGAACAAGAAGAAAAAAATCTGAGCACCACCATGAGAAAATGACAGGCTCTTAAAAAGTTTCTCCCAAAGAGAAAAGTACTCACTCACTCAGTCAGTCAGCAGCCGAGTCATCTGTCAACTAACTACTACTGTACAATCTAATGCAATATAAAAACTCTTTCAGTCAGTTCTTCCACCTAATCTAATAAAAAGTCCGAGAGTGAAAGAAGACAGAGGCCTTCACTGCAACATTACTAACTGAACTATACATCCCATATAGTTTCTGTACAAGTACGAACTTGAGTGAGTTCACCACACCAAGAGGAAAAAAAAATTATGACACATGGGATAACAGGAAAAGTCATTGTAAAGACATTAACAACCGTTTGAGACTCTCTTTCTCGTGTGGCCACAACAACTAACTAACTAAAGTGAGTGAGTAAGAAAGTAATAGAGCAACTTACTAATATTATGATCATGTCGTGGTACAAAGGTCAAAAACATAATCATGTGAAAGGGCCAGCACTCTACTAAAGTCAAGTTACAGTGTGAGCAAACACAATCTCTAATATATCATTCTATCCGTTTATTTCAACAAATTCAAAAATCATAGGGTTGATTTAAATCACCGTAGAAAAAGCCAGAACATCCAGTTCATCTCTTGTACACACTAAACTAACTAACTACATGGTAACAACGCTTTAAAACTTGTGTGCCTTGTAAATTAAATTGTGAGTATGAAAAAGTGAGAAAAAAATTTGGTCTTCATCATCACCATTCTATAGTCATTACGTGAATAGCAATATCTATAAACCTGAGTGTTTGTTGTTGTGAACTTGTGAACGTACATATTTCGCCTCAAGGGTCAACTTTTGTGGTTACTGCACCAAACTGCTTGGTTGGTACATACACAACAGAATACCTTTGGTCTACGATGGCATGTAGAGCCGCCATCGTGAAAAAGCAAAAGCATCTTCCTATTATCATAATCATAAATTATTACGCTATTAGCCTGGCATTTATCATCTTTCCGTTCCTTCCAGTCAGCTAAAGGTTTTATAAAAAAATCTAATCAGCCATGGGTTCAAGCTTTATTTGCCATTATTCATTTCATGCATGCAATACTACTACATAAGTCTTCTTGAGAAGTTTATTGGACAAGTTCGGAACTTGGGCCATTATGGATTGTTAGTTAAAGTGATTACGTGTTTGTGTCTGTGTCACAGCATAGGGTAATCACATTGATTAGTATATGCAGAATTTGATAACTAACTACGTGACTTCTATCTAGGATATAAAAATTATTCTTGTTTAGACTGTCAGGACAATCGGAATAAATGCATTTTCTTTTTACGCAACAGTGGAATTAATTTATCATCGAGCAATATCATCCAAGAATGACAAGTGACAACTGTTTTGTCCAATATTACACGTTTTTGCTAATTCCGAGAAAAATTTGTATAGGATTTCCGGATTATAATTTCCTTCTGAAGCGTTCAAATGTTCTCTACATCTCTTATCGAACAAAAAAACAAGGCAAGTGGACAATCAGCTGAAAGATCACTGAACAAAACAACTGAACTGAACAACATCCAGACATTCGTTGCATTCTAAGCGAAATTCAGTTCTCAATAACTTGTTAAAACTAATTTCTACAAACAAAAGATAGTTTTATGTGATTTTCATGCCACTCAATCCCAAATTCTCCACATCTCAACTGAAATTGGAGCTACCAAGAAATAAATTCTTTCAAAAACTAAAAGTTGCACCACAGCTGAATGAATACAAAATTCACTTCATTAACCATAACCAAGAATACGATTTCCTCAATTCAGAAGCCTCGTTAAACTTGTAACATAGTGGAACCAAACAGACTACAAAACTAATTTCCAATTTCAATTCATCATTCGAGAATTTAACCACACAAACATAGCACCATACTAATTCCAATCACCAATCCAAATTTCCTTTTGTAAACTCACCCAAACCCATTTTAAACTCCTTGTTTGTCAACCACAATATTTAAACCCAAATGGTCCTTCAATTAAATCCACAAAGGTTACACACGAAACTGACCAGAACACAATGTTTATACTGGCACAACACCAACTCACTAAAAACGCAATCTTACACGCACGGAATCGTATATCAATCCTTCCGACTATATCCAGAACAATAGTATATAATAACAACAACAATAATAATCCACAACACACTGCCAAAGTATGTTTTACCGAACCAATGTATTTAAAGTATCAAAAGTTTACGTCTGTCACTCACAGTAATTCACAACTAGTTAAATTCAATACACCACACTATTATCCCAGTGAATAATAATTTGATCCAACGGATTTTATTTACACACCATCAAATGTGAAACAGAATCACCAATCCGGGGTAAAAATTTAGTCTCCCATTCGATCATAAAATGACACGTTGTAAATGCCTACCTTCCCTGTGCATTCACAAACACTTTTGGTATCCCCAGTATATTTGGTCTATTATATTCCACTGAAACAGTACACAAGTCAATCAACTGGCACTCAATGTTTCCAAAATTTTGTCCTTAATAACCCTTCATGTCCTTACTTTCACTTATCATTTTTTCCAAACTTTCACCATCAACTTTTTACAAGACTACAAAATTTTTGATATGTTCCTTACTGTAGCCTTTTTCTGAAGGAATGAATATTATTTTTTCCCCTTGCTCTTAGCGCAAGAGAAAAATCAGGTAGTCCTATGCTCTTGTCATAGTAAGCAGCTAGCACCAGCAAGTATGTAGCAAGCATATATAAAATACTACTCTTAGTTATAGCTACTCACACTACAAATACTACTACAACCACTACTATTTCTATACTACTACACCATACAGCTATGCTCCACTGTGCATCTCTTCTGCAGCCATTTTCTACTGTACAAAATCTTAGGCCCTCTACAGCTAGTTCCTCTCTCTCGGCTCTAACTCTACACTACAATCTACAAACATTTTTGTGAGCACACACACAGAGTCAGATCCCCCTTCTATTCCGCATGTACAATTTTCCTTTCCTTGTGGCCACTATATTCTCATAAGGAGGATCCTATTGGTTCCCAAACACTATTTTATTATACAAGATGTTTCCCTTTGCTCCCCTCATGGTTTCATCTCCTCATCCACCTCCAAGCCCGTCCATAGGTTCCCGTCCTGTCCCACAACATGCTCAACAACGGAGAATTCAAAGACACACACAAACTGAACCTTAGTTAGGACCCATTATTAACCCTTTTTTGTACCTATCATCACATCATCATTAATTCACACACTTAAATCCTTTCTTCCTCTCCTGGTTTTTTCTTCTCTCTCTCTCTCTCTTTTGGCTCTTCCTTTTCCTTCATCTAACACCATAGGCCATCATACCATAACCACGAAACGAATGAGTAGAGCCAAAAACATGCTATGTATGTAAGTACGCCATAGTCCAACCAAAGCAAGCACCATTCATACTACCCATACATACATACATACTCACACTACTACTACTATATAATACAACTCTTCTATACAACAAACTTACTAACTAACTAACTACTGTCAGTTTCAATGAAATACGGAGTTCCTAATGTTAAATTGGCTATCTAGGCTTGTTGGATGATCGCCGTGAAAAAGGCAAATTTCGTAAAAATTCCTGGGCAACCAAAATATGTTCTAGATTTTAAGTCCATGAGATTAAGACGAATTTATTATTATTATTTATTATTTATTTTTTGCTCAATGATAAACAAACTCTGCCAGGTAACCATTGAAAAAAGTTACTCCGTATTTCATTGAAACGGACAGTAACTACATGTGCCAGGGAAGCATACCAGTTCTCATTTATAAGCCAAATATCCTAGCTATATTCCCCATCTCAATAATATGCCAACAAACCCCAAACCATAAAGCGAAACCCATAGACCGTGCATTCGTTCAACCCGTATACAAGCCTCTAGCCATATATACAAAACAATTTGTTTCCAACTACATATGCCGTAACTAACTAACTAACTAACTAACCAACCAACTACAAACCCAACTCAACTGAAATGAGAAAAAGCTTTGCAGCACCCAACAAAAAAACACACGCTACTATATGAAGGAACTAACTAATTACACCACCTATACACTACAGCTTGCAAACGCTACAACTGTAGTAGCAAGTTTACCCACGGGAAGCTTACATACGTTGCACAACATACACACATGCTCAAACTGCGAGAGTAGTACAACAACTCGTATAAGTGGCTCTATTGTCGGTGCGACAAGCCCACACTAAAAAGGAGCAAAATGAGAAAGCCTCCCCACTTAACTAATTTGTTGCCACTCACAACTACCACACTACACTCCTACAGGCATCCAAATGTACACATACATAGTACATACAGCATACACATTTAATACTAACTAACTAAAACTGATCGCATATAACATGAACTAACTGCCAAGTCAAAGGCAATGGTCGACTATTTTATCTCCTACAGACTGAAGCAGCATAAGCAATGCACAGAGATTGGAGTAACGAAAATGACCATCAATACACGACTGATGGGTACTAACTAACTAACTATGGCATACCGCAATCATAATGGCATAGACAGACACACACCTTTTATTCATAATGATGATCAGAATGGGAGAATGCGAGTGAGCGTGAATGCCACCACACATAATAATCTGTGTATGTAAAGATCATCACCGTTTACCACGTATGAAAACATCCTTTGGCTCATTGTGTTGTACATGGAGCGTAGCCCCTTCCACATAGTTAGCACACAGGCCAAAGCCACACAGTGGCACACGTTACTATGATGCTCACCATGCGTGTTGTTAGTTACTAGTCAGTTAGTGTATAGTAAAGCGGTGGTGGTGGTGGAACGCACACAATCATCCCACTTTCTTTATGCCTTAATTAATTCAGGAGAGAGAATTTAACACTTATTAGACCACCAAACAATCCGCTCTTATCGGCCTTTCTCTCTCACTCTCTTGAGTGCGCACCAATCATGCCTATATAAAGGCCAATAGAGATATCACAAGGATTTAACAGCCACTCATTGTCCTAACTACTAATCATCTGTACATACAGCACACATAGAGGCACAAAGAGAGAGTCAAGAGATAATTCTACAAACTTACTTACTTAGAGAGTAGGATCATCATCATAATTATATTCACTTAAGTAGCTGCTGTAAGCACTTGAAATCTCATCAAGCATACTTGTCATGATTTACAATAATAATCATGGCATACATGCTCCTACAGCTACTAAGTCAGTTAGTAAAATGCTACTACTGTTTTAATAATCATCATATTTTCAGACATGCAATGACATCAACAATATGTAAAAATAGCATACATTTGCTATTAGATACTAACCAACTAACTAACTAACAAACTATACACAACTAACTTACAGCCACAGAGTGGGCCAATTTGACAATATTTCAGACAGCATTGTTCTTGCCACGTTTAAACAAAAGCACGTACCATCTACACTCAACCTATTAATAATGACTAGTTGATGGCTATCAACTGCGTGCATGGCATACATTTGAATTATGACTATCCTCATGTGCATAATTCTAATTGAAAGTGATAATCAGCCGATTTGCTACAGCATGACGGCTCAAGAAATACTACCAATACACATAGTATACCAATCTATTCCCCGACTAGATATTCAATACAAAAACTTATCAACAATTCCAAAAGGCACGAGTACTTTTTAACTCTTGTCAAATCAATCTGTGCACATGATACTATACTACTATACATAATAGTGGCCGTCTCACATCCTCCATGTCAACTATCAAACTACTCACTTAAATAAACAAAAGATCGACAGGGACAAGGATGAGTTCCGAAACTCAACTAACTGTCTTTCCCACATACACACAGACAAACACAACAGTTAAGCGCATCAATACATAATTCCATCAAAACTTGTGTTCAAACACAACACTCACACACACACAAGTATGTGTACTCTCCACACTTTAATCCCAAAAGTTTGAATATTTTCACGCATCAGGATACTGTACATGCACAAGACACATAACGTGCAGGAATGTATCTAGCCAAATGATGTACAGCCTGCGAGATTTTCTCTCTAAGCATAAATAAACATTTGGAAACCACCACTACTGCCATCATCATCATCATTTTCATCTGTTTTCAAACAGATTTACGTACTTTGCTCGCATCCTACCAATTCCAACATACACCCAGCTCGCGTGTGTGCCATATTTTCCCAAGTTTTTCAAATAATCTAGTATAAACAATGTCTCATTTTGCCACCAGCCCAAACTAACTAACTAACTACTGTGCCCATAAAATTCCAAGCAAAATAGATCAAGTTCTCCCCTCACTCTTTCATCTTGTTACTTACTATACAACCAGTTAAGGTTCAACAACTAAAACTTCACGTCTTTATACATCATGTGCATTTGAATATAGGGAGAAAAAGGGAACAACGACGCGAGGAGTTTCAAAGTAAACAGGAATAAGAATCAGCCAGACTAGAAGAAAAGTTCAAACTCAGTGGCTGATAAAGCTGCTTCCATATGCACTCTCAGTCCACCAGTCACTTCTCTTTGACTTTCGGAAC
>Ga0210040_10003082_pt1 | contig 22841 bp, 15 predicted proteins | sample CryGeyCG12114_NA_FD_185462 | JGI IMG/M metagenome (GOLD analysis project Ga0210040, IMG submission 185462) | Groundwater microbial communities from aquifer - Crystal Geyser CG19_WC_8/21/14_NA (SPAdes) (version 2) | ecosystem: Environmental > Aquatic > Deep subsurface > Groundwater | place: USA...
CCGCGAGCTGAGGCCGGTGGGTCAGCGCACCCGCATGGTGCGCTCGACCAGGTCGATGGCCGTGCACAGGCCGAGGGCGGTGGCGCGGCTGCCCGTCGAGCCCGACGTCAGCAGCGCGTCCACGGCCGGCGCGAGCGGCCGTTCCCCGACGAGGGCGTGCAGCACCGCGGCGTACTCGACGCTGACCCGTCCGGCCGCGGCGTGCCGCAGCAGGGCCCGGGAGAGCTCGGTGGTGCGGCAGGCGGCCAGCGCGTTGACCCCTGCCGCGACGCGCGGGGCGGCGGGGTGACCGAGCAGGACCAGCCCGGCGACTGTGCCGGCCATGACGTCGTCCCCGGCCGGGACCAGCCCGGGGCCGAGGCCGATGAGCCGGGTCGCGGTGCGCAGCGCGGCGTCGAGGTCGGCGCGCCGGACCGCACCGCGCAGCGCCGCCAGCGGTCCACCGGGGCCGGTGGGCAGCCCGGGCAACTCGAAGGCGCTGTGGGGGACGCCGTCGCCGTAGAGCGTGGTGCGCAGCTGGCGGACGCCCTCGGGGAGGAGTGCGGGCCGGCCGCTGGGCAACCGGGGACGGGGGTCCCACCACGCCGCGGCGCTCACCACCAGGTCACCGACGACGACGCGGCCGCCGCCCACCTCCGCCGCAGCGGTCGGCGGCACGAGCGGACGGCCGGTGCTGGGCCGGCGCAGCACGCACCCGAGCGGCAGCCGCACCGCATCGCTGGTCAGCACACCCACGACGTCGCCGCCCCGCTCGCCCGGCACGTGCAGGTAGACACCGGTGGGCGTGCTCGCGAGGACCCGGGCGCGGCGGACCGGGCCGCGCAGCAGCGACGCCGCGCCGGTGCTGGCCGCGGCCGGCACGGCGGTGACCTGGCGGGCCGCTCGTGCGGCAGCGGCGGTGGACCGGCGCGGGGAAGGGATCGTGGGCGTGCCGGCACGCGATCCCCGGCCGCGCGCCCCGATCGCCCCCGAGCGGTCGTCCCTGCCGGTCGTCTCGTCGATCGTGCGCATGGCGGCCCTTCGCCGGTGGGCCGGAGGCCCTCGTCCAGGTCCCGCCCGGAGCCGGACGCAGAGGCAGGTGCCGCCAGGTGCGGGGTGACGGCCTAGCATCGCTGCGAACGGGTTGAGCGGGGTTCGAACCTATGCGGCGCGTCGCACGCCCACTTATGGCGGAACTCGCCAAGAATGGGTGTCGGCGTTCACAGAGTCCTGACAGGCTTCCGGAACGTCACGGCCTCATGGGCAACCGAAGGGGAACGCGACGTGACGCAGAGTGATACGTCGATGGCGTTGTCCACTCAGCGTGACGGAACGGTGCCGTTTCGGCGCAACTGGGCCGTCGAGGAACCGGCGCGCCCCGACTCCGCCCGGACCGAGCGTGGGAGCTGGCAGGAGCGCATGGGACTGACCGTCGAGGACGCGCTGGACCTTCCCGCGTTGGCCGGCACCACCGTCGCGGCGGGCGCCTCGGGCCTGGGGCGCTCGGTGCGGCACCTGGTCATCGACAAGCCCGCGGACCCGCTCTCGGGTGCCGGCGTCGACGTGCTCGTGGTCCTCGGCGCCCGGCTCCCGCCCGCCGACCCGGCCAACTGCCGGGCGCTGGTGGAGCGGCTGGACTCGATGGGGACCGCGGCACTGGCCTTCCGGCGCACCGACGGGCCACCGCCGGTCCCGGCCGAGGTGCTCGCCGAGGCCGACCGTCGGGGGCTGCCGGTGCTGGCGCTGCCGGCCGGCGTGCGCCTGGACGAGGTCGTCTCCGAGGTGCTGGGCGCCATCGTCACCAAGCAGGGCCAGGCGCTCGCGCTCAACTCGCGCATGGACGACCAGTTCATGGAGGTCGCGCTCACCGGCGGAGGGCTGGCGGAGGTGACCCAGCGGCTCGCCGTGATGCTCGACGGGGCGGCGGTCCTGGGCCTGGGGCCCGACCGCGAGGTGGTGACCAGCGCCGGCCCGCGGGACGACGTCGCCGAGATCAGCGACTGGCTGTGGCTCCTGGACGCCGCCGCCGACGACGCCCTGGCCGAGCTGACGCCGTCGCGGCGGCTGGCCGGCGTGCGGGCCGACCGCACGGTGGTCACCCCGGCCGACGTGCTGGCCGACGCCGACCTGTCGCCGGCCGACGGCATCCTGCTCGTGCCCGGCCACCACCAGCTCCCGGGCGGGGTCGGCGAGTACGCCGTCGCGCCGATCATGGCCGGTGACCAGCGGCACGGCTGGCTGGTCGCGGTGCACCGGACCGGCGCGATGCTGGTCGGGGCGGGCGGTGTGCTGGAGCGCGCGGCGGTGATCGCCGCGCTGTCGGTCATCCGCCTGCAGGCCGTGCACTCGGTGGAACTGCGCTTCCAGGGGGACCTGGTGCGCCGGCTCGTGGGCGGCTCGGTCGGCCACACCGAACGGACGCTGGCCTACACCCGGTCCTTCGGCTGGCGGCTGGACGGTCCGGTCGCCGTCCTGGTCACCGCGACCGAGACCTCCGCCGACGCCAACGGCGACCCCACCCGCGCGCTCGACGTCCTCGACCGGCTGGCCGACGGCTGGCGGTCGGCGCTGGAGGCCGAGGTGGCGGGTGCCGCCGTCGCCGGGCTGGCCACCGAGATCGTCACGCTGCTGCCGCTGGACGGCCGCACCCCCGACGAGGTGTCGGCGCTGGTCACCGCCGTCTCCTCGCGGGTCAACGGTCGCCTGCGCCGGCTGGGCCGCGTGCTGGGCACCGGCATCGGCCGGCCCGCCGGCTCGCTGTCCGAGCTCGCCGAGGCCCACCGCCAGGCGCAGCGCGCGCTCGGGGTGGGGCAGGAGATCCAGGGCGGGGCCTCGGTCACCCACTTCGACCAGCTCGGGGTGTTCCGGCTGCTCTCGCTGATCCCGGACAGCACCGAGCTGCGGTCCTACGTCGACGAGGTGCTCGGTCCGCTGGCCGATGCCACCGACGCCGACTCCGCCGATCTGCGCGAGACGCTGCTGGTGCTGCTGGAGACCAACCTCAACGTCGCGGAGTCGGCCCGCCGGCTGCACTTCCACTACAACACGATGCGCTACCGGATCGGCAAGCTCGAGCGCATGCTCGGGCCCTTCACCAGCGACCCGACGCTGCGGTTGAACCTGCTGCTGGCACTGCACGCCGCCCGGATGAGCGGCCTGGACCAGCCGCACCGCCCGCCGCTCGAGGCGGGCATGGCGTCACCGCCCGACGAGGGCCTGGACTCGCTGCTCTAGACGGGCCCGGCCGGCCACGCGCCGGCGCAGCCTACGGCGGCGCGTCCTCGACCCGGCGGGGTCCGCGTGCGTGACGGACCGCCGTCGCGGGCAGGGAGCGGGGGAGTGCCGCACGGTGCGGCACGGAGGAGGAACCCACATGAGCGACACCGCCCGTCCGCTGCAGGGAAAGGTCGCCCTGGTCACCGGGGCCTCCTCCGGGATCGGTGCCGCGACGGCGGAGGCCCTCGCCGCGGCGGGCGCCGCGGTCGCCATCGGGGCCAGGCGCCGCGACCGGCTCGACGAGCTCGCCGGACGCCTCCGCGCGGACGGCGCCACGGTGCTGACCCTCGACCTCGACGTCACCGACGAGCAGGCCTGCGCCGACGCGGTCGCCCGCACCCGGTCCGAGCTCGGGGGCCTGGACGTCCTGGTGAACAACGCCGGGGTCATGCTGCTGGGGACGATCGTCGGGGCCGACCCCGAGGACTGGCGCCGGATGATGTCGACCAACGTCCTGGGCCTCATGTACATGACCCACGCGGCGATCGAGGGCATGGTCGAGCAGGGGTCCGGCGACGTCGTCAACGTCTCCAGCGTGGCCGGGCGGGTCGCCCGCAAGGGGACCGGTGCCTACAACGCGAGCAAGTGGGCGGTGAACGCCTTCAGCGAGTCGCTGCGCCAGGAGGTCACCGGCCGCGGCGTGCGGATCGGGCTGGTCGAGCCGGGAGCCGTGACGACCGAGCTGACCGACCACATCACCCAGCCCGCGGCCAGGGAGGCGTCCCGCAAGGCGCACGCGTCCATGACGGCGTTGCAGTCCGAGGACATCGCCCGGGCCGTGGTCTACATGGTCAGCCAGCCCCGGCACGTCGCGGTCAACGAGATGCTCGTCCGCCCCACCGACCAGGAGCGCTGATCGGCGTCAGTCGTGGAAGACCTCGATCGCGGCGCCGATCTCGACCAGCCGCTCGTAGAGGTGCTCGTACCCGCGGGCGATGATGTCGACGTTGCGCAGCACCGAGGTGCCCTTCGCCGCGAGCATCGCCAGCAGGATGCACACGGCCGGGCGCAGGGCCGGCGGGCAGACCACCTCGGCGCTCGACCAGTGCGTGGGGCCGTCGACGAGCACGCGGTGGGGGTCCAGGAGGCGGACGTCGGCACCGAGCCGGGTCAGGTCCGACAGGTGGATCGCCCGGTTGTCGTAGACCCAGTCGTGGATCATCGTCGCCCCCTCCGCCTGCGCGGCGATGACCGCGAAGAACGGCAGGTTGTCGATGTTGAGGCCCGGGAACGGCATCGGGTGGATCTTGTCGATCGGCGCCCGCAGCTGCGAGGGGTGGATCGTGATGTCGGCCAGCCGCGTGTGCCCGTTGTCCGCCAGGTACTCCGCGGACAGCTCGTAGCGCAGGCCCATCTCGGCCAGCACCGCGAGCTCGATCTCCAGGAACTCCACCGGCGCCCGGCGCACGGTGAGCTCCGAGCCGGTGACGATGCCCGCGGTCAGCAGGCTCATCGCCTCGACCGGGTCCTCGCTGATCGTGTAGTCGACGTCGGCGTCCAGCACCGGCTGCCCGTGCACGGTGAGCGTCGTGGTCCCGAGGCCCTCGATCTCCACCCCGAGCAGCTGCAGGTACAGGACCAGGTCCTGGACCATGTAGTTGGAGCTGGCGTTGCGGATGGTCGTGGTGCCCTCGGCGCGGGCCGCGGCGAGCAGCGCGTTCTCGGTCACCGTGTCGCCGCGCTCGGTCAGCACGATCGTCCGGCTGCTGGCCCCGGTCGGGGTCACCGTGGCGTGGTACTCACCGGACCGCGCCTCGATCTCCAGGCCGAAGGGGCGCAGGGCGATCATGTGCGGCTGCACGGTGCGGGTGCCCAGGTCGCAGCCACCCGCGTAGGGCAGCTCGAACTCCGGCGCGCGGTGCAGCAGCGGCCCCAGGAACATGATGATGCTGCGGGTGCGCCGGGCGGCGTCGGCGTCGATGCCCTCGAGGTCCAGCCGCTCGGGGACGACGAGGGTGAGGTCGTGCCCGGCCTCGTCCCAGGTGGCGGACACGCCGATGGAGCGCAGCACGTCGAGGATCCGCTCCACCTCGACGATGCGGGCCACGTTGCGCAGCGTCGTCCGCCCGCGGTTGAGCAGCGCGGCGCAGAGCAGGGCGACGGCGGCGTTCTTCGACGACTTCACCGCGACGCTGCCGCTGAGCAGCCGCCCGCCGGTGACCCGCAGGTGCGTGGGGCCGGCCGGCCCGACGCGGATCAGCTCGCTCTCCAGGGCCGCGGACAACCGGCCCAGCAGCTCCAGCGTGAGGTTCTGGCCGCCCTGCTCGATGCGGGCCACCGCGCTCTGGCTGGTGCCCAGGCGCTCGGCCAGCTGCTGCTGGGTGAGTCCGCGGTGCCGGCGGGCGTCGCGGACCAGCGCGCCGATCCGGTGCATCGCGGTGTCAGGGAGAAGCTCGGTCACCGTCACGCGACCACGTTATCTCGTAGATGAGATACGACCGGCCGCGCCGTGCCGGTGCCACCCGAAAGCTTTCCGGTCCAGGATGACTCCATGGACGTCCTCGTCACCGGCGGCACCGGCCGCCTCGGGCAGCACCTGGTCCCGCGCCTGCGGGAGGCGGGGTCCGTCGTCCGGCAGATGTCGCGGCGCGGCACCGGGCCGGGTGGCGTGCGCGGTGACCTCGCCACCGGGTTCGACCTGGAGCTCGCGCTGGCCGGCGCAGAGGTCGTCGTCCACGCCGCCAGCGATCCGCGGGGTGATCCGTGGCAGGTCGACGTCGCCGGCACCCGCCGCCTGGTCGAGGCGGTCGACCGGGGCCGGCTGCGCCACCTGGTCTACGTCTCGATCGTCGGCGTCGACCGCATCCCCTTCGGTTACTACCGGGCGAAGTTCGCCGCCGAGCAGGTGCTGCTCGCCTCGGGACTGCCGGTCACCCTGCTCCGGGTGACGCAGTTCCACGACTTCGTCGACGAGCTCCTCGGCACGGCCCGCCGCGGCCCCGTCCTGCCGGTGCCGATGGGCTGGCGGGTGCAGCCGGTGGACGTCGCGGAGGTCGCCGGTCACCTGGTGGACGTCAGCGCCGGGCCGCCGGCCGGGGGAGTGGTGGAGTTCGGCGGCCCGGAGGCGCTCACCGTCGCCGAGCTGGCGCGCGCGTGGGCCGGCGTCCGGGCGCCCGGCGCGCACGTGGTGGCCACACCGGTGCCCGGCCGGATGAGCTCCGCCGTCCGGGACGGCGCGGCCCTGCCCGGCGGTGGCGCCCGGGGGCGGCGCAGCTACGCCGAGCACCTGCGGTCCTGAGCGCGGCGTTCCTGCCGCCGACCGCACCGCGACCGCCGGAGTGGGTGCGACGGCCGGAAACCGCGAGGAATCCGTCGGTACCCGCGCCTAGGGTTCGGCCGTGAGTTCTCCGGCAGCCGCCCCCGCGGGGCGCACCGTCCTGGCCGTCGTCGTGACGGTGCTGGCCTGGGCGTCGGCCTTCGTCGCCATCCGGGGCGTGGGGGAGGACCTCTCGCCCGGCGCCCTGGCCCTGGGGCGGCTGCTGATCGGCGCCGCGGTGCTGGCCGCGCTCCTGGTCGGCCGCGGCTGGGTGGCCCCCGACCGCCGGGAGTGGACGCTGCTGGCGGTGTGCGGCGTCGCCTGGTTCGGCGTCTACAACGTCGCACTCAACGCGGCCGAGCAGCACCTCGACGCCGGCACCACCGCCATGCTGGTCAACATCGGCCCGATCCTCATCGCGGTCCTGGCCGGCTGGCTGCTCGGGGAGGGCTTCCCGCGGTGGCTGGTGGTGGGAGTGGCCGTCGCCTTCGCCGGGGTGCTGCTCATCGGCAGCGCCACGCGCGGGGCGGACGCCGATCTGGTCGGGGTGCTGCTGTGCGTCGTCGCCGCGGTCACCTACGCCCTCGGGATGGTCGCCCAGAAGCCGTTGCTGCGCCGGCTCCCCGGCCTCCAGGTCACCTTCACCGCCTGCGCCATCGGCGCGCTCTGCTGCCTGCCGTGGGCCGGTGCGCTGGTCACCGACCTGCGCACGGCGCCGGGGGCGTCCGTGGCCGGCATGGTCTACCTGGGCGTGGTGCCGACGGCGCTGGCGTTCAGCACGTGGGCCTACGCGCTGCGCCGGATGGACGCCGGCCGGCTCGCGGTCACCACGTACCTGGTGCCGCCGCTGGTGATCCTGCTGGGCTGGCTCCTCCTGGACGAGGTGCCGCCCGCGCTGGCCGTCGTCGGTGGCGCGGTGTGCCTGGCGGGCGTCGCGCTGTCCCGGCGGGGCGGCCCGCGCCGGGCGCCGGCGCCCGAGCCGCTCGCCGCGGGGGCCTGACCGCCGAACGAGGTGCGGCCCGTGTGCAGCGACCCGGCCCGATGGGGTAGGCAGGCACCGGGACCGACGACCGGGAGGAACGCGGTGGAGCAGCAGGAGTGGGCGCAGGTGGTGGGTGCCGCCACACGGGCGCCCTCGATCCACAACACGCAGCCGTGGCGGTTCACCGCCACGAGCGATCAGCTGGACGTCTTCTTCGACCCGGGCCGGGCGCTGCCCGTGCTCGACCCGACCGGCCGGCAGCAGGTGATCAGCTGCGGCATCGCCGTCGAGTTCGCCGTCGTCGCCCTGGCCGCCGCCGGCTGGCTCAGCGAGGTGGAGCTGCTTCCGGACGACGGGGACGGCGACCACCTGGCCACCCTGCGGCTCGTCGGCGCGATCGAGGCCACCGAGGTGGACCGGGCGCTGGCCGCTGCGATCGATCACCGGCACACGGTGCGCGACCCGTTCCAGGCCCGGGAGGTGCCGGCGGAACTCCTGGACCGTCTCCAGGCCGAGGCCGGAGCCTTCGGTGCATGGTTCAAGCCGGTGACCCGCTCGGAGGAGGAGGTCGCCACCGTCTTCCTCATCGACCGGGCCGAGGAGATGGAGCAGGGCGACCCGGCCTACCTGGCCGAGCTGCAGAGCTGGCTGCGCACCGATCCGGCCGCCGTCGACGGCGTACCGGTCGAGGCCGTCCCGAGTGCGGACCCGCACCAGCGACCCTCGAACTGGACCATCCGTGACTTCGTCGTGGGCACCCGTGCGCACGCCGGCAGCGGGCACGCCGCCGATCCCGATGCGCCGCCGCCGGAGGTGGAACGGCCCACGGTCGTGCTGATGGGCACCGACGGCGACGACCGGTACGCCTGGCTGCAGGCGGGCCGGTCGCTGGCGCGGATCCTGCTGCAGGCGACCTCGGCCGGTGTCGCCGCCTCGCCGCTCACCCAGGCGCTCGACTGGCCGGCCACCCGGGCCCGCCTGCGTTCCCGGCTGTCGCTGGTCGGGCACCCGCAGATGCTCCTGCGGATGGGCTACCCGCGGGACGGCGCTCCGGTGACCGCCAGCGGGCGCCGTCCGGTGAGCGAGGTGCTGACGGCCGCGTCCTCGGGCTGAGCGCTCTGCGTCCTGCTCAGTCGGTGCGTCGCGTCGACGCCCAGGGATCCTCGGCGTCGAAGTCGTCCGCCGGTTCGGTCTGCGTCGAGGAGGTTCGGTTCCCGGACCGCCGGGCGGCGGCCTCCAGGGCCTCGTCCCGCTCCCGGGCGCGTTCCGCCGCGGCGGCGCGCGCACGGGCGCGTTCCTCGCGCCGCGTCGGGGCGTCCGCGCCGCCCGCGGGGTCGGCTCCCTTGGCCCATCCGAGCGCGGCCCCGGCCATGGCCAGGCCGATCGGCAGGACGTAGGTCGCGGCGCGCTCGGTCGCCCCCCTGGCCAGCACGTCGACCTCGGCGAGGAAGAAGATCGTCGCCGCCGCCCCGACCAGGCCCAGCAGGACCAGCGCCGTCCCCAGGGCCTCCGAACGGGGACGCAGTGCGTAGGCCAGGGCGATGAGGCCGGCCGCGCTGCCGACCAGGTACAGCACGGCACCGACTACGTGCCAGGTGTCCGAGCGGTCGGAGGGGAAGGCGCCGACCAGCAGGGTGCCGATCGCGGCGACGCCGAGCAGGTACGCGGCCACCCGTCCGGCGGCACCCCGGAGCGCGGGGAGCAGCAGCACGGCGCCCCCGAGGACGAGCGCGGCCTGGACGACGAAGGAGGCGTTCATCGCCTGGTGCCCCGGCCAGGTCGTCACGCCGAGGTCGCTGATGACGTCGTCGGCGCGGGAGTGCCCCTCGCCGCGGAACTGGACCACGGTCTCGACGACGAAGAACTGCAGTGTCAGCAGCCAGGCGAGTGCGCCCCAGCGGAGCCGGTCGGGAATCACGGGGTCCATGGTCCCAGCCGGTGCGCACCCGCCTTCGCCAGCACCGCGGCGAGCTGTGCCGCGGTCACCCACGAGGGATTGCTGCCGGCCGGCATGCGCAGCACCTCGGCGGAGGCGAAGTCGGGGTCGGCCAGCAGCTCGCCGCGCTCCACCGGGGCGGGGAGGTGGGTCAGCCGGACCGGCAGGACGGGCCCGTCGTCCTCCCCGCCGTCGCGCACCGGCCCGGTGACGGTGCCGACGGCATGGACACCCGGGAGAACCCGGCCACTCACCCACAGGAGGACCGGCTGGCCGGGGGAGACCAGCTCCAGCCGGTAGGAGCGCCGGACGCAGCGGGTCGTCTCCCGCTCCTCGCCCGGCGCCCAACCCGGGTCGATCCCCGCCGGGGGCCGGGTGCTCTTGAGCAGCCAGCCGGCGACGTCGGTGGGTTGGAGCCGGGCCACGGGAAGGCGATCGGGTCAGTCGGTGGCGGCGTGCCGCTCGGCGCCGGCGGGGTCCGCGTCGTCGGAGCCCACGGCCTGGCGCTCCAGCTCGGTGCGGTGCTCGAGCACCTCGTCGCCGGGGTGCGGGTCCTTCGCGTGCTGCGTGCGGTCCCGGGTCACGTTCTCCTCGGGCAGGAGGACGTCGTCGAGCGAAGGGTCGTCCTGGGGGCTGGTCATGGCAGAGAACTCCGTCCGGAGGGAACAACGTGTCCCGGAGGCCATAGCCCGGTGGGCCCTGGTCCTAACCACGGCGATGCCTCACGCCCGGGTTCAGCGGGGCTCGAGCCGGGCCGCCGGCAGCCAGTTCTCGATCAGCGCAGGCCCGTCCGGTCCGGTCACCGCGTAGGTGACCCGGCCCTGCCAGCTGCCCTGCCGCTGCCGCCACTCGACGAGCAGGCCGGGCCACGTGCCCGGTGCGTCCGGCGGATCGTGCACCCAGCAGTGCCTGCCCTCCCCGCCCCGGCCCGCGGCCGCGCCGCGTGCCGGAACGGCCGCCGCGGACGAGGACAGGTCGTCGTGACGAGCCGGGTCCGGAGACCCGGCGCCGGAGAGTGCCGCCCGCTCGGCGAGGGACTGCCTGGACCCGCCCCGCTGCATCCCTCCGGCCATCTGCGAAGGATGACATGGATCGAACGCATGTTCGACACGGTCCCCGGCGTCGCGAGTCGTAAGTGAACAGTTGGTGTCCTGATGCATGTGGCGAAGACCACCTGTTCTCCGGTCGCCTCCTCGCCGTCGCCGCCTTACAGCGGACCCCCGCTCGCGGCAGCGTCACAACACTCCGTGGGCGGACGACAACGGTGCGAGAACTCTGCATCACGGCTTGATACCTGGGCCCTCGCTGTCCGTGGCCTTCTCGTTACCTGGGCGCCGCATGCGGCTCCTACGGTCCCGCCGTCTCGTCCTGACCCGGAAGGAACCCCGTGTCCGAACCTCTTGGCACCGCACGGCGATCGGGCACCGCACGTGCCCTCGCTCGCCGCGCCGCCATCGGCACCGTCGCCGTGTCCATCGCGGTCGTCGGCATGCCCTTCCTCGCTCAAGCGGCCCCCCCGGCCACGCCCTTCGTCTCGGAGATCCACTACGACAACGCCGGTACGGACAGCGGTGAGTTCATCGAGGTCCACCTCCCGCCCGGCACCACCTCGGTCGGTCTCTCCGTGGTGCTCTACAACGGCGGCAACGGACAGGCGTACTCCACCACCGAACTCGACGAGGTGACCGCTCCCGCCGACGCTCCTGCCGTCGTCGTCGTGGACTACCCGGCGAACGGCATCCAGAACGGCAGCCCCGACGCATTCGCGCTGGTGGGCGCCGACGGAGCGGTGCTCGAGTTCCTCTCCTACGAGGGCACGCTCACGGCCACCGACGGCCCGGCTTCCGGCATGACCAGCACCGACATCGGCGTCGCCGAGGCCGGCACCGAGCCTGCCGGTCAGTCGCTGTCCCGCACCTACGACGCCGGGACCGACTCCCTGGTCTGGTCCGGCCCCGCGGCGAGCACACCCGGCGAGGTCAACCCCGCGGCCGGCGGAGGAACCCCCGGCGGAGAAACCCCCGGCGAGGAGCCCGGTGGTGAGGCGTGTGATGTCACGCCGACGCAGGAGATCGGTGCGGTCCAGGGCTCCGGAGACAGCACTCCGCTCGCCGGGCAGCAGGTGACCATCCGCGGCACCGTCGTGGGCGACCTCCCCGGCTTCGCGGGTTTCTACCTGCAGGACCCCGACGGTGACGGCGACGCGGCCACCTCCGACGGCATCTTCGTCTACAACACGGCAGCCGTGGACCTCGGTGACACCGTCACCGTCACCGGCACCCCCGGCGAGTACGAGGGCCAGACCCAGATCGGCTCCGGCAACACCGTCACGGTGTGTGCCGACGGCACCGCCGCCGACCTCCCGGCGCCGGCAACGCTCGACCTGCCCGCCGCGGACGCCGCTCGCGAGTCGCTCGAAGGCATGCTCGTGACGCCCGTCGACGTCCTCACCGTCAGCGAGGTCTACGACCTGACCCGCTACGGCGAGCTCACCCTGTCGGAGAACGGCGTCCTGGTGCAGCCCACGGAGCTCGCCCGGCCGAACAGCGAACGGGCCGCGGAGATCGCAGCCGAGAACGTACTGCGCCGGATCGTCCTCGACGACGGCGTGACGGCCCAGGTGAACCCGGCGACCGCGCCGTACCTCACCCAGACCACCCCGGTCCGCGTCGGTGACGAGCTGGCCTTCACGGCGCCGCTCGTCCTGGGTTACGGCTTCGGCCAGTGGCGGCTGCAGCCGGCCGACGGTTCCGCGGAGGGCACCTTCGCCCCGCAGAACACCCGTCCGGAGTCGCCGGACGAGGTCGGCGGCGACGTCCAGGTCGGCGCGTTCAACGTGCTGAACTACTTCCTCACCTTCGGTGGGGTCGGCCGCGGTGCTCCGAACCAGGCGGAGTTCGAGGAGCAGGCGGCGAAGATCGTCACGGCGATCAACGAGATGGACGCCGACGTCCTCAGCCTCATGGAGATCGAGGACACCGACTCCACCGGGCTCACCCCCGGGAACGCCGACACCGCGGTCGCCGATCTGGTCGAGCGGCTGAACGCCGCGGCCGGCACGGACAAGTGGGCCTTCACCGCCTTCCCCGCCGAGCTGCTCGGGACCGACCGCGACGTCATCCGGAACGCCGTGATCTACCAGCCGGCGTCGGTGACGCCGGTCGGTGACTCGGTGGGCCTGGTCGACGAGGTCAACTTCGACAACGCCCGCGAGCCGATCGCCCAGACCTTCGAGGCCGACGGCGACGTCTTCACCGTCATCGCCAACCACTTCAAGTCCAAGGGCAGCGGCTCCGGTGCCAACGCCGACCAGGGCGACGGCCAGGGTGCCTCCAACCCCGACCGCGTCGGTCAGGCCGAGGCGCTCGCCGGCTTCGTCGAGGACCTGCAGGCGAGCACCGGCGACGACGACGTGATGGTCCTCGGTGACCTGAACGCCTACTCGCAGGAGGACCCGATCGTGGTCCTCGAGCAGGCCGGTCTGACCGACCTGGGTACGGAGTTCGACGCGGGGCGCTACAGCTACGTGTTCGACGACATGTCCGGGTCCCTGGACCACGCGATGTCCACCGACACCCTGACGGCCAAGGTCACCGACGTCACGCACTGGAACATCAACTCGGTGGAGTCCTTCGCCTACCAGTACGCAGGCGCACCCGGGCTCTACTCGCCGAACCAGTTCCGCGCCAGCGACCACGACCCGATCCTGGTCGGGCTGGACCTCGGCGGAGCCCTTCCCGGCGACGGCGGCGTCATCGACGACGGGATCACCGAGCTGCAGCTGCTCGGGATCAACGACTTCCACGGTCGGCTGGGCGAGGCCGTCGCCCTCGCCGGCACGGTGGAGGAGCAGCGGGAGCGGCCCGAGGTGGACGCCACGCTGTTCCTCTCCGGCGGCGACAACATCGGCGCCTCGCCGTTCGTCTCCTCGGTCCAGCAGGACGAGCCGACGATCGAGGTGCTGAACGAGATGGGCCTGCAGGTCTCCTCGGTCGGCAACCACGAGTTCGACCGCGGCTTCGACGACCTGATCGACCGGGTCGGCGTCGACGGCAGCGGCCTGGCCGACTTCGCCTACCTCGGCGCCAACGTCTACCGGGACGGCAGCCCGGCGCTGCCGGAGTACGCCCTCCTGGAGGCCGAGGGTGTCACCGTCGGCCTCATCGGCGTGGTCACCCAGGAGACCAGCTCGCTGGTCTCGCCCGCGGGTATCCCCGGGATCACCTTCGGGGACCCGGTGGAGGCCACCAACCGCGTGGTGACCGAGCTCACCGACGGTTTCGGGGACGAGGCGGACGTGATCGTCCTGCTCGCCCACGAGGGCGCTCCGGGGAGCGACTCCCTGGAGGAGGAGCTCGCCGCTGACACCGCGTTCGCTTCGATCGTCAACGACGTGGACGCCCAGGTGGACGCCATCTTCACCGGCCACACCCACCAGAGCTACGCCTGGGAAGCGCCGGTCGGCGAGGGCGACGACACGCGTCCGGTCATCCAGACCGGTTCCTACGCCGATGCGCTCGGCCGGATCGTGCTCAGCTACGAGCTGGCCACCGACGAGGTGACCGCCTTCACGGTGGAGAACCTGCCGCTCACCGAGCGGACCGAGGAGGAGCTCGTCGCCGCGTACCCGCGCGTCGCCGAGGTGGCCGAGACCGTCTCCGCGGCCCAGGAGTACGCCGACGAGGTGGGCAGCCAGGTCATCGGCAGCCTGATCGCCGACATCACGCGGGCGTTCACGGCTTCGGGCTCCGAGGACCGCGGGTCGTACTCGGCCATCGGCGGCCTGGTCGCCGACTCGTACGTGTACGGCACGGAGCTGTCCGCTGGTGGGCGGGCCGATCTCGGCCTGGTCAACCCCGGTGGGCTGCGCGCCGACCTCCTGTTCGACGAGGGAGGGTGCCCGGGCGAGATCACCCTGGCCGAGGCCAACACCGTGACGCCGTTCGCCAACGACCTGATCGTCGTCTCGCTGACCGGTGACCAGCTGGTGCAGGTCCTCGAGCAGCAGTGGCAGCCCGAGGGCAGCTCGCGTCCGTTCCTCGCACTGGGCAGCTCCGAGGAGCTGACCTACTCGTTCGACGCGGGGGCACCGGCCGGCGAGCGGATCGACGTCGACAGCATCCGGATCTCCGGTGAGCCGATCGACCTGGGTGCGAGCTACCGGGTGGCGACCAACAGCTTCCTGAGCTCGGGCGGTGACAACTTCACGGCCTTCGCCGACGGCACCTCGGAGGAGACGGGTCTGATCGACTTCGAGGGCTTCCAGGCCTTCATCGAGGACAACCCCGGTCTGGACCCGGCCGACTTCACCGGCCGCGTCAACGGTGGCGCCAACGACAGCGTGGGAACCCCCCCGGCTGCCGAGGGCGACGGCGGTGCTGGCGACAGCACCTGTGGCGACGACGGCTCCGGCGACGGTGACAACGGTGCCGGCGACGGTGACAACGGTGCCGGCGACGGTGACAACGGTGCCGGCGACGGTGACAACGGTGCCGGCGACGGTGACAACGGTGCCGGCGACGGTGACAACGGCGACGACGGCTCCGGCAACGGTGGCGCCGGCGACGTCGACGACGGCTCGGACAACGGCTCGGACAACGGTGGCACCGGCTCCGGTGACGGGGACCAGCCCGGCAACGGCTCCGGCTCCGGCAACGGATCCGGCAACGGCTCCGGCTCCGGCAACGGCTCCGGCAACGGCTCCGGCAACGGCTCCGGCAACGGCTCCGGCAACGGCTCCGGCTCCGGCTCCGGCTCCGGCTCGGGCTCCGGCTCCGGCTCGGGCTCCGGCAAGGGTGGGGGCTCCCTCGCCTACACCGGGGCCGAGGTCACCGGTCTGGTGGGCCTGGGTCTGGTGCTGACCGCCGCGGGTGCGGCAACCGTGGTCGCAGCCCGGCGTCGGAAGGGCATCGCGGACTGATCCCGCACGGCCCAGCACACGGCCGGAGGCCGGTCCCCACAGGGGGCCGGCCTCCGGTCGTTCCGCGTTGCGGACGCGGGCGACGGGCGCCGCGTCCGGCCGACGGCTCAGTCGGCGCGGCCCCCCGCGACGCCGTCGGCCAGCGTGCGTGCGACCGACCGGAGCAGCGGGTGCCCGGGCAGGTCCTCGACGAGGACCGGCAGGGGCAGCGACCAGTTGGGGCGGTCCGCGGCGCCGGGCATGTTGGGACGGCGGGGCTCGCCGACCGCGTCGTCCAGCGTGGCGGACAGCAGCAGCGACGGCGCCTGGCCCAGCAGCCGGTGGGCCTGCTCGACCGCCTGCTCCGCGGTGGCGTCGTCGGCCAGCCCCGGCAGGTGCTCGAGCAGCGACGAGCGGCCGCGCTGGATCTCCTCCTCGGTCCCGGTGCCCTGCTCGCGCTGCTCCTCGACGTCGGCCCCGGTCCACAGCCCGGCGACCGTGGGCAGGTCGTGGGTCGTGATCGCCGCCATCGCCTCCGCCGGCCACTCGGCGGGCTCGTCGTCCTCGAACCACAGCAGCCGGTAGGACAGCACGCCGTGCTCGGCCATGGCCTCGCGCACGCCGTCCTCCACGGTGCCGAGGTCCTCGCCGACGACCAGCGCCTGCGCCCGGTGGCTCTCCAGCGCGACGATGTCGAGCAGGTCCTCCGCCGGATAGCGCACGTAGGCGCCGTCGGCGGCGCTGCCGTCCCGCGGCACCCACCACAGCCGGAACAGGCCCATGACGTGGTCGATCCGCAGGCCCCCGGCACCGGCGATGGTGGCGCGGATGGACTGGACGAACGGCTCGTAGTCGGCGTCGCGCAGCCGCCACGGGATCAGTGGGGGCGAACCCCAGTCCTGCCCGGCGGAGTTGAAGGCGTCCGGCGGTGCGCCGACGCTCACGCCGTCGGCCAGCACGTCCTGCCACGTCCAGGCGTCGGCGCCGCCGCCGGCGAAGCCGATGGGCAGGTCCTGGATGACGGTCATGCCGTCGGTGGCCGCCGTGAGCTGCAGCTCGAGGGCCCACTGCAGCCAGGCGTGGAAGGCGACGACCGCGCCGTGGCGCTCCACGTAGGTGGCCAGTGCCTTGCCGCCGGGCCGCCGGAGCTCCTCGGGCCAGGTGTGCCAGTCGGCGCCGTGCTCCTCGGTGATCGCCGCCCACGTGGCCCAGTCCTGCAGCGGCTGCCCCTGCTCCTCCCGCCAGCGCCCGAACGCCTCGCCGCCGCCGTGGGCGAAGAAGATCCGCATGAGGACCTCGCGCTTGCGGGCCCAGACGGCGTCGCGGTCGATGAGCTCGCCGTCGCCGAGGGCGCGCCCGGCGTCCTCCTCCAGGTCCACGGCGTCGGCGCCGGGCACCTCGGACACGCGCAGGTAGATCGGGTTGAGGAAGCGTCGCGTCGCGGGCAGGTAGGGGCTGGCCTCCTGCTCGGCGATGGGGGCGACCGCGTGCAGCGGGTTGATGAGCACGAAGCCGGCGCCCTGCTCGGCGGCCATGCGGCGGATGCTGCGCAGGTCCGCGAGATCACCGATGCCCCAGCTGTCCCGGCCCCGGGCGGCGTAGAGCTGTACCGCCCAGCCCCAGGTCCGCTGCTCGGGCAGCCAGCACCGGCCGGGAGACACGATCAGCCGGCGACGGCGACCGTCGGCGGACTGCAGCCAGTGGTAGCCCAGCGGGAAGTCGGCCGGAAGGGAGCCGGCGACGGAGCGGACCTCGCCGTCCTCGCAGATCACCTCGCCGCCCTCGACCTCCAGGGAGTCCCCGGGCCGGGCCACGATCGGTGCCCTGTCCTCGAGGTCCTCCGGTGGCATCCCGATGATCTCGCGGAGCTTCTCGATGGTCTCCTGCGCTACCTCGTGCTCCTCGTCGAGCGCGTCCAGCCAGCTCGCATCGATGCCCCAGTCGTCCGTCGTCGGTGTGCGCGTCACCGCACGATCCTCGCCGCGTCGGCGTCGGCCCGCAGTCTCAGCCGTGGGGTCGGGAGCGTGAGTTCGCCCGCTTCGTCGCGGGCGCCGTCGCCGGGTCCTCCGGCCAGGGGTGCCGGGGGTAGCGGCCCCGGAGCTCGCTGCGGACGGCGGGGTAGCCGGTGATCCAGAAGCCGGCGAGGTCGGCGGTGGTCGCCACGACCCGCTGCGCCGGGGAGAGCAGCTGCAGCCGCAGCGGCCGGCCGGCCACCTGCGGGGCCTCCGCCCAGCTGAACACCTCCTGCACCCGCACGGCGAGGGTCGGGACGGCGGGATCGGTGTAGTCCACCCGGACGCGCGAGCCGGTCGGGACCGTCACGGAGTCGGGGACGACGGCGTCGAGGTCCCCGCTCAGCTGCCAGGGCACCAGAGCGCGCAGGGCGGCGACGACGTCGATGCGCGCCAGGTCCGCGCGACCGCGCGCACCGGAGACGTCGAGGGCGGCCAGCAGCGCGTCGTCGTCGACGGCGGGCCACGGGTCGCCGAGCCCGGCGTGCGCCGCCGCGAGCCGGTCCCGCAGGCGCTGGGCGGCCGGCGTCCAGCGCAGCAGCCCGAGGCCCTCCCGGCGCAGCCCCTCGGCGACGGCGGTCGACACGGCCGCGGCGTCGGGATCCCGTGCCGGGCGCTCGGCCAGGACGATCGCGCCGAGCCGTTCCACGCGGGCGCTGCGGACGTCGCCGTCCCGCCAGGACACCTCGTCGCCGTCGGTGTGCAGCGGGCCGCCGGCCTCCAGCGCGGTCGACTCGTCGATCGCGACGGCGGAGCGCACCCGCGCGTCCCGGCGGCCGGGGGAGCGGTCGGCGACGGCGATCGCCAGCCACGGTGCCCCCGTGAGCGCCGTGCCGGGCGGCAGCTCGGCGCCGGTCCCGGCGGCCATCAGGTAGGTGGTGCCGCCCTCGCGCCGCCGGGCGATGCGCTCCGGATGGGCCAGGCCGACCACGAGCCCGGCCGCGGTGTCGTCGGGCAGCCGGGGTGTCGCGACGTCCTGCACCGAGCGCTCCAGGCGCGCCACCTCGTCGCGCCAGCGCGCGGTGGCGCCCCGGTCGGTCCCGGCGCGCAGCTCGCGCCAGGAGGCGACGAGGTCGTCGCTGCGGGACGGCACCTCGGCGGAGAGCAGCGCCACCACCTCCGCGGCGCGGCGGCGGCCCACGAGAGGTGCGCCGTCCAGCAGGGCGCGGGCCAGCCGCGGGTGCACCCCGACAGCGGTGAGCGCCCGCCCGCGCGCGGTCACCCGGCCGTCGTCGTCCACCGCGCCGAGGGTGCGCAGCGTCCGGTCGGCGACGGTCAGGGCCGCTGCCGGTGGCAGGTCCAGCAGCGGGAGGCCGGCACCGCCGGGCGCTCCCCAGCACGCCAGCTCCAGCGCGAACGCGGTCAGGTCCGCGACGGCCACCTCGGGCTCGTCGTGCGCGGGGAGGCGGTCGTGCTCGGCGGGCGTCCAGCAGCGGTGGACCGCTCCTGGCCCCTCCCGGCCGGCGCGTCCGGCCCGCTGGGTGACCGCGGCCCGCGACGCCCGCACCGTGGCCAGCGAGCCCAGCCCGCGGGCCAGGTCTGCCCTCGGCGCACGGGCCAGGCCGGCGTCGACGACGATCCGGACGCCGGGCACGGTGAGGCTGCTCTCCGCGAGCGCGGTGGCGAGCACGACGCGGCGGCGCGGCCCCGGGCGCAGGGCGGCGTCCTGGGCCGCCGCCGGCAGCCGCCCGTGCAGCGGCAGCACGTCGGCGTCGAGCCCGCGCAGCTGCTGGGCGACGGTGCCGATCTCCCCGGCGCCGGGGAGGAAGACCAGCACGTCGCCGGCCCGCTCCGCCAGCGCGCTGCGGACCGTCGCCGCCACATGCCTCAGCAGCCGGGGGTCGACGCGCAGCCCGTGGGGCGGGTCGACCGGGCCGGTCGGTGGCGCCCAGACGACGTCGACGTCGTGCAGGGCACCGGAGGCCTCCACCACGGGCGCCGGCCGGTCGTCGTCCCCGAGCAGCCCGGCCAGTTGCTGCGCCTGGGCGGTCGCCGACATGGCGAGCAGCCACAGGTCCGGACGCAGCGCACCGCGGACGTCGAGGGCGAAGGCGAGCGCGAGATCGGTGTCCAGGTGCCGCTCGTGGCACTCGTCCAGCACGACGGCGTCGACCCCCGCCAGCTCCGGGTCGGCCTGCAACCGCCGGACGAGGAGCCCGGTGGTGACCACCTCGATCCGGGTGCTTGCGCTGCGGCGGCTGTCGCCCCGGACGCTGTAACCCACCCGGCCGCCCACCGGCTCGCCCAGGAGGGCCGCCATCCGTCGGGCAGCGGCCCGGGCAGCCACGCGCCGCGGCTCGGCCACCACGACGCGGCCGGGCAGGTCGCCGGCCAGGGCGAGCGGGACGAGCGTCGTCTTCCCGGTGCCGGGCGGGGCGACCAGGACGGCGCTGCCGCGGGCCGCCAGCGCGTCGGCCAGCGCGGGCAGCACGGTCCGGACCGGCAGGTCGGTCCCCGGCGTCCCGGTCGGTGGCAGCACGGCACCAGTGTCACGGAGGGCGCTCACCCCATCGGGTGCGGAGCCCTCCGGCCTGCTTCAGCAGCGGCGCCGCCCCGCCGACGTGCGGGGTGACCGAGACGGAGGCGGAGCGCGATGCAGCACACGGGCACACGGGGGTGGAACCTGCCGGCATGGGCCGGGTGGGTCGCTGCCACGTCGGTGCTGCTCGTCGTCTATCGCGCCCTCGCCGGCGCCCTGGCGGGCCAGCTCCTCTACCTGTTAGTGGTCTGGGCCGCCACCGCGATGGCGTGGTGGTGGCTGCGCTCGGGGACCAGGCGCCTCGCCGGCGTCCTCATCGCCGCCGGTCTGGCCCTGTCCTCGCTCGGCGACCTCCTCTGGATGACCCTGACATGGGTCGGCCACGAGCCCGACGTGTCGGTGGCCGACGTCCCCTACCTGGCCGGCTACGTGGCCCTGGGGCTCGGACTGACGATGCTGGCCCGGACCGCTCGCCGGTCGGGACGGCAACGCATCGACGGCTGGATCGACGCGGCCGTCGTGTTCGTCGCCGCGCTCCTGCTGATGTGGCACGTCTCCATCGCCGACACGGTGGGCGACACCTCGGTGTCGCTGGGCACCCGGGTGGTGTGGGCGATGTACCCCGCCCTGGATGCGGCGCTCATCGCGCTGGTGTTCCGGCTCGCCGGCGGCGGTCGCCGGGACCGGGCCTCGGCCGCGCTGGCCGCCGGCTCGGTGTGCTGGCTCGTGTCGGACCTGGGCTTCCTGTTGGCGCCCGACGCCTCGGGTCCGCTGGACGCGGGCTGGATGCTCGGGGCTGCCTTCCTCGCCTCCGCCGTCCGCGACATCGGACGGACGCGGTCCGCGACGCCGCCGGTGGCGCGCGACGACGGCATCGGGCGCCTGGCCGTGTCCCTCGGGGCGTTGCTCGTGCCCGGTTCCCTCGAGCTCGTCAACGACCTGAACGACCGGCCGGAGAGCCCGTTGGCGCTGTACACGGCGACCTTCGCGCTGGTCGCGCTGGTGTTCGCCCGCACCGTGCGCCTGCTGCAGGCCGAGGGGCGGGCCCGTGACATGGTGCGGTCCCAGGCGCGGCACAGCGCCGCGCTCGCCGCGCACTCCTCCGACGCCGTCATCGTCGTCGACCGGACCGGTCGGCTGCGCAGCGACGCCTCACGACTGGCCGGGCTGCTCGGGTCGGCACCCGAGGGCGACGGCAGCCTGGCCGATCTCGTGTCCAGGGCCGGTGTGCACCTCGGGGAGGCGCGCGTGGTCTTCGAGCGGGCGGTGGCGGCCGGCGGGTCGGTGGTGGAGGCAGAGCTCGCGCGCCGGGTCCACGGGCAGGAACTGTGGCTCGGTGTCCGGCTGGTCGACCTGTCCGACGACCCCGACGTGCGTGGCGTCGTCGTCCACGCCACGGACATCACCGAGCGCAAGCGGGCGGAGCAGACCCTGGCCCACCAGGCGTTCCACGACGGGCTCACCGGCCTGGCCAACCGTGCCCTGTTCGCGGACCGGGTGGAGCAGGCGCTGCGGCACAACGCCCGGCGCGGTGACACGGCCGCGGTGGTCTTCATCGACCTGGACGGGTTCAAGCAGATCAACGACAGCCTCGGCCACCAGGCCGGCGACGTCCTCCTCCAGAAGGTGGGCGAGCGGTTGTCCTCCACCGTCCGCGCGGGGGACACCCTGGCCCGGCTCGGTGGCGACGAGTTCGCGATCCTCGTCGAGCAGCTCACCGGCCCCGACGAGGCGTGGGCCGCCGGTGCCCGCGTCCTCGACGCCCTGGGCGGGCCGGTCCGGCTCGGCAACCAGGTCCTCACCGTGTCGGGCAGCGTGGGCGTCGCGATCAGCGACGACGACGCGACGAGCGACTCGCTCGTGCGCGACGCCGACATCGCGATGTACGCCGCCAAGGCGGCAGGCCAGGGCCGGGTCGTGGTCTTCGACCCGGCCATGCGCGCGGCCGTCGTCGAGCGGCGCGAGCTGGAGCGGGAGCTGCAGGGGGCGCTGGCGGGCAACCAGCTGCGGCTGGTCTACCAGCCCGTGGTCGAGCTCGCCGGGGGCACGGTCGTGGGCTTCGAGGCGCTGCTGCGCTGGAACTCACCGACGCTGGGGCCGGTCTCCCCGGACCAGTTCGTGCCGGTGGCCGAGGACCTCGACCTGATCGGCGACATCGGGGCCTGGGTGCTCCGCGAGGCGTGCGCGACCGCGGCCGACTGGCGCCACCGGTCGGGCGGCCGGGACCTCACCATGGCCGTCAACGTGTCCGCGGTGCAGTTGGCCTCGTGCGACCTGGTCGAGCAGATCACCGATGCCCTCGACACGAGTGGGCTCCCGGCCTCGGCGCTCGTGCTCGAGGTCACCGAGACCGCGCTCGTCCGTGACCCGGACGGGGCCGCCGAGCGGCTGGCCGCGCTGCGGGCGCTGGGCGTGCGGCTGGCGCTCGACGACTTCGGGACCGGGTACTCCTCGCTGAGCTACCTGCGCCAGTTCACCGTCGACGTGCTGAAGATCGACCGGTCCTTCATCTCCACCATCCAGGGCGCCGAGCTGCCGGCGATCGTCCGCGGCCTGATCGACCTCGGCCGCACCCTCGACCTCGAGATCGTGGCCGAAGGGGTCGAACACGAGGTCCAGCGCGAGCAGCTGCGCGCAGCCCGGTGCGACCTCGCGCAGGGGTACCTGTTCGACGCACCGCTGGAGGCGGACCGGGCCGAGCAGCTCCTGCTCCGCCCGGCGGGTGCGGCGCTCGTCGACAGCGCGCCCCGGCCACGGGCGCCCTCCGGGATGGTCGGGCCACGTCCTGGGGTCGCGGTGACCGCCCGACCTCGGTAGGCATGAGCGATGCCGGTCATCGGATTCCACAACTCGCACGAGCAGGTCCACCCCGCCCAGCTGCTGACAGCGGTCCAGCACGCCGAAGAGGTGGGTTTCACCGCCGCCATGTGCTCGGACCACCTCACGCCCTGGAACCCGCGGCAGGGCGAGTCCGGCTTCGCGTGGTCGTGGCTGGGCGCGGCCATGGCCACGACGTCGCTGC
>Ga0210040_10003083_pt1 | contig 22835 bp, 23 predicted proteins | sample CryGeyCG12114_NA_FD_185462 | JGI IMG/M metagenome (GOLD analysis project Ga0210040, IMG submission 185462) | Groundwater microbial communities from aquifer - Crystal Geyser CG19_WC_8/21/14_NA (SPAdes) (version 2) | ecosystem: Environmental > Aquatic > Deep subsurface > Groundwater | place: USA...
CAGGTCAACGTGATCGGCCGCGTGATCGAGAGCTACGCGAAGCGGTTCGGCTACGGCGTCGTCAAGGACTACACCGGCCACGGCGTGCACACCGCGTTCCACTCCGGCCTGGTCATCCCCCACTACGACGAGCCGCACTACGACACGGTGATCGAGCCGGGCATGACGTTCACCATCGAGCCCATGCTCACGCTCGGCAGCGCCGACTCCTACATGTGGGACGACGACTGGACCGTGCTCACCGTGGACGGCAGCCGGTGCGCGCAGTTCGAGCACACGCTCGTCGTGACCGACACCGGGGCCGAGGTGCTGACCCTGCCCTGACCAGGGCGTTCTCGACGGTTCCTCCCCTCGCGAGACCGGCTGGCCCCGGTCCCGCGGCGGCAGCGCCATGATGGTGGTGCACCTCGGGCGGGACCAGATCGGTCGCCGCCCGAGTCTGCGGAGAGGAACACCATGACCGAGGTCACCGTCAGCAAGGGCCTGCTCAGCAGCGTCGACCTCCACGTCGAGGACAGCGGCGGGACGGGTCGCCCCGTCGTGCTCATCCACGGCTGGCCGCTGTCCGGGGAGTCCTGGAGCGAGCAGACCGGCCCGCTCGCGGCCGCCGGCTACCGCGTCATCACCTACGACCGCCGCGGCTTCGGCAGCAGCGACAAGCCGAAGGGGCTCGGGACCTCGGGCTACGACTACGACACCCTCGCGGCCGACCTGCACGGCCTGCTCACCGAGCTCGACCTGAACGACGTCACGCTCGTCGGCTTCTCGATGGGTGGCGGCGAGATCGCGCGCTACGCGACGAACCACGGCCTTGAGCGCATCCGCAGCGTCGTCTTCGCCGGCGCCGTCCCGCCGTACCTGCTCCAGTCCGACGACAACCCGGACGGCCCCCTCGACTCCGAGACCGCCGCGATCTTCGAGGCGGGGGTCAGCGACGACCGCGAGAGGTTCTTCGACCAGTTCCTCACGCAGTTCTTCTCGGCGAACGACGTGCTCGTCGTGACCGAGGACCAGCGCCAGCAGGCGCTGGCGCTGGAGGCCCAGGCCGACCACCGGGCCGAGCTCGGCTGCCTCAACGCCTTCGGCACGACCGACTTCCGTAACGACCTGCCGAACGTGAAGGTGCCGACCCTGGTCATCCACGGCGACTCCGACGCGGTCGTCCCCTTCGAGGGGTCGGGCAGACGGACGCACGAGGCGATCGCGGGCTCCGAGCTCGTCGTCGTCGAGGGCGGGCCGCACGGCTTCAACGTCAGCCACGCCGGCGAGCTCAACGAGGCCCTGATCGCCTTCCTGGCGAAGTAGCGGGTCCCTGCAGCACCGCAGCACCGCACCACCAGGAACCGCTGACTCCGGTCCGGCGCCGAGCACGATCCGGCGCCCGGAGTCAGCGGTTCCTCGCGTCCCGTAACCTGCTGTACGGGACGAGTCGGTCAGGCGGTCGCGGCGTACGAGCTCTCACGAGCGGGTGCGTCGAGGAAAGTCCGGACTCCGAAGAGCACGGTGGTGGGTAACGCCCACCCGGGGTGACCCGCGGGACAGTGCCACAGAAAACAGACCGCCCACGCAGCCTCGGTGGCGTGGGTAAGGGTGAAACGGTGGTGCAAGAGACCACCAGCACCCCCGGTGACGGGGGTGGCTAGGCAAACCCCACCGGGAGCAAGACCAAGAAGGCGCCCGCCGCGAGGCGGACGCCGCGGGAGCGTTCGAGGGCTGCTCGCCCGAGCTCCCGGGTAGGTCGCACCAGGCCGCTGGCAACAGCGGTCGCAGATGGATGATCGCCCTCCCCGCCCCGGCGGAGAGACAGAATCCGGCTTATCGACCGACTCGTCCCCCTCCTCGATAGCGTGGCCCCGTGCCCCGGCTGCTGCTCCTCAACGGACCCAACCTCAACCTGCTCGGCACCCGCGAGCCGGAGGTCTACGGCTCGGCGACGCTGGCCGACGTCGAGGAGCTCGCGCGGGCGACCGCGACGTCGGTCGGGCTGGACCTGCGGGCGGTGCAGAGCAACTCCGAGGGCGCCCTCGTCGACGCCGTGCAGGCCGCTCGGGAGGACTGCGCCGGCCTCGTCGTGAACGCCGGGGCCTACACCCACACCTCGATCGCCCTGCGCGACGCCCTGGCCGCGGTCGCGCTGCCCTTCGTCGAGGTGCACGTGAGCAACGTGCACGCCCGGGAGGAGTTCCGGCACCACTCCTACCTCGCGCCGCTCGCCAGCGCCGTGATCGTCGGTGCGGGCCTGCAGGGCTACGCCTTCGCGGTTCAGCGTCTCGCCACGGTCCTGGCCGATCGCGGAGCCCGCTGACCGTGACCTACCTCGTCGCGCTGCTCCGGCCGCGACGTCCGACCTGGCCGACCCTGCTCGTGCTGGCTGGCGTGCTCCTGGTCGGGTCGTCGCTCGGCCTCTGCTCCGCCTCGCTGGCCCCGCCCGTCCTCCCCACCGTCGGTGCGCTCGCCGGCGGGACCGCCTTCGTGCTCGGCGTCTCGGCCAGCATGTCGGCGTTCTTCGAGCGCGAGACGTACGCGGACTCCGACTTCTACCGCTGAGGCCGCACCGCTGCGCCCTCGGGCACACTGTCGGGCGTGCCTGAGCTGCCCGAGGTCGAGAGCGCCCGCGCGACCATCGAGGCGGCCGCGCTGCACCGCCGGGTCGCCGACGTCGACGACACCGACACGTACGAGTGCCGACCCCACGCGCCGGGCGACATCAGGAACGCGCTCGTCGGCCGGTCGCTGACCGCGGCCCACCGGCGCGGGAAGAGCATCTGGTGCGACACCTCGGGCATCGGCCGGTCGACCACGCCCGGCCCGACCCTGGGCCTGCACCTCGGGATGAGCGGACGGATCCTCGTCACGGACGGGCACGGCTCGCTCACCGAGGGCGGCGACTGGCTCGGCGGCCGCTACGGCCGTGGCGGCGAGCAGGCGGACCGCAAGCCGGTCTGGGACCGCTTCACGCTCACGTTCACCGACGGCGGGACGATGCGGCTCTTCGACAAGCGGCGCCTGGGTCGGGTCCGGCTCGACCCCGACCTCAGCCGCCTCGGTCCCGACGCGGAGGAGATCGAGCCCGACGACTTCGCCGACCGGGTCGGGCGCGGCCGCGCCCCGGTGAAGGCACGGCTCCTGGACCAGTCCGTCGTGGCCGGTGTCGGGAACCTGCTCGCCGACGAGACCCTGTGGGAGGCGGAGATCTCCCCGGCCCGTCCGTCCGACGAGCTCAGCGCCGCCGAGCTGGCCCACCTGCACGCGGCGCTGCAGAGCGCGACCAGGGACGCCATCGCCCGGGGCGGCGTCCACACGGGCGAGATCATCGAGTTCCGCTCGGCCGGCGCACGCTGCCCGCGCTGCGGCACGGAGATGACCCGCGCGACCATCGGCGGACGGACGACCTGGTGGTGCCCGCGCGACCAGACCTGACCTGGGCCTCAGCCTCTGCCCCCGCGGACCACGCGCGCTCTCGTTGAGGACTCAACGACTCCAGGACTGGCTCAGGTCCGGGTCAACGTCTCCCCGGAAGGCCCGACGCTCTCCTGATCCCGCGGTGCGCACGACCTTGCCGCGCCTGATGGTTGAAGGATCAGTCTCTGGGGGTCAGAGGCCACGAGGTCTCGACAGACCCCCCAGGAACTGTCAGGCGCAAGATCTTCGCCTCCGTCGCCGTGCTCGCCGCCCTCCTCGCCGTCGCGCTGTGCGGCCAGGGCTCGCTCGTCAGCGCGGACGCCGCCAGCTCGACCGCTCCCAAGGTGAGCTTCACCTCCTGGCCGAAGGACGTCATCTCCGTCTCCGACACGACCGCGGGCCTGAAGAAGGCGGACGGCACGCAGGTCTGGCCCGTCAAGGCTGCGGCGGCGCGCTGGTCCAAGGACAACCCCGTCGACCGCTACACCACCGGGAGCTGCCCCGCGGACGTGCAGTGCGTGGTCATCGAGCAGGCCGAGCTGGCCGACCCGACCGTCGGCCTCACGGCCACCTCGTCCGTCGGCGCCGACATCAAGTCCTCGAGCGTCGCGCTCGACACCTCGTTCGGCCGCACGAACAGCGCCGCCCGCCACCAGAACGTGGTCTGCCACGAGATGGGCCGGGCGCTCGGCCTGAAGCACGGACGCAGACGAGCTCCTGCATGAACCCGTACGTCACGAGCGAGCGCTACCCGGACTCGACCGACGTCAAGAACCTCAAGACCTTGTACGGCTACCGCTGACCCTGCCCCTCAGCCAGCGCACGACGGTCCGGCTGGGCCCTACGGTCCCGGGACCGGCTGCACGGCCTCGAAGCCGACCTTGCCCTGACCAGGGTCGGCCTGGATGAGGCGGACCTGGAGCTCGTGGCCGAGCGGGAGCGCGTCGCCCAGGACACGGGCCTCCACGGCCGGCTCCTGGATCACGACGGTGCCCCGGTGGTGCTCGGGATCGACCTCGACGACCGTGCCGGTGAACGTCTCGCCCACCCGACGTTCCAGGACGCAGGCCTCGACCCAGTCGACGACGGCCCGTTCGTAGCGGTGGGCGGCCTGGTCGGCCCGCGCCATCTCGGCGGGCAGCCCGGGGAGCGCCTCCCAAACCCAGCCCGGGACCGGCGTCCCCGCGCAGAGCGCGACGCAGACCTCGCCGGCGTAGCGGTCGACGAGCCGGCGCAGCGGGGCCGTGACGTGGCTGTAGTCGCTGGCCAGGGCGGCGTGCTCAGCGTCTTCCGGAACACTGCCGTCGAAGGCCGCGTAGCCGGCCCCCCGGAACAGCACGGTGCAGGCGTTCAGCATGGCGGCGTCGGCCGGCCGGGAGGCGTCGAGGCTGCGGACGAGCTCGGGGTAGTCGAGCTCCGCCGGCCACCGGATCCCCAGGGCTCGAGCGACCGCGTGCAGGCGCCGCAGCGCCTGGTGGGTCGCAGGCGGCATGGTCCGCACGATGCCGACGCGGGCGTAGATCATCAGGTGGGCCGCGGCCATCCCCGTCAGCAGCGAGATCTGCGCGTTCCAGCCCTCGACGGGCAGCAGCGAGCGGTAGGTCAGGCCGAGATCGCCGTCCGGCGCCGGGACGACCTCCTGCTCGGGGATGTTGAGGCTGACGCCGCCGCGTTCGCGCTCGCGCTGCTCGCGCAGGGGCCCGAGGGCCGCGAGCAGGGCCAGGGTCGGTCGGGTGCCGCCCGGTCCCGGGTGGTCGATGTCGTCCTGCGCCTGCTCGTACGTCAGCTGCTCCCGGCTGCGCACGCGGGCGCGGACGACCTCCGCGTCGGTGGTCCTGCCGTGCGCGTCGAGCTGGACCGTCCACAGCAGCGCGGGGCGCTCCTGCCCGGGCAGCAGGCTCGCCGCACCCTCGGACAGCACGGGCGGGTGCAGAGGGCTGCGCGCGTCGGGTCCGTAGAAGGTCTCGCCCCGCCGGTGCGCCTCCCGGTCGACCGGGTCGCCCGGGCTGACGAACGCGGCGACGTCGGCGATCGCGTACGAGACCGTGAAGCCGCCGCCGGGGCGAGCCGCGACGTGCAACGCCTGGTCGAGGTCCTTGGACCCGGGCGGGTCGATCGTCAGGAGCTCGAGGTCGGTCCGGTCCAGGTCGGGCAGCCGTGGTGCGGCTGCGGCCCGCTCGGCCGCCGCGAGCACGTCGGGCGGGAACGCATCCGGCACCGCGAGCTCGGTCCGGATGCGGTCCAGGCCGTGGGTGACGTCGGCCGACGCGGACGACTCCAGCACCTCACGGGGCAGGCCGAACTTCGTCGCGGGCACGCTAGACCCGGTCTCCGGCGAGGACCGGGCGTCCCGGTCCGGCGACCGGGCTCACAGCCCCGACTCGGCGGTCCGGACGAGGATGCGCCCGCACTCCTCGCAGCGCAGCACCTCGTCGGGCGCCGTGGTCGCGTACTCGCGCAGCTCGTTCGCGTTCACCTCGAGCTGGCAGCCGGTGCAGCGTCGGTGGCGGAGCTCGGCCGCGCCCACGCCCCCCTTGCTCGTCTGGATGCGGGTGTAGAGGGTCACCAGGTCGGCCGGCAGCTCGGGCAACAGCCGGTCGCGCTCGGTGCGCTGGTAGCTCGCCTCGTTGGTGAGCTGCGCCACGGCCGCGTCCCGGGCGGCGGTCGCCGCCGCGATCTCCGCGGCCAGACCGTCGACCCGCACCTGGAGGGCGTCGCGCTCGGCCTGCGCCTGCTCCAGGGCCTCCATGGACTCGAGCTCGAGGTCCTCGAGGTCACCGATCCGCTTGCGCAGGTGGGCGACCTCCTCGACCATCGATCCCAGCGACTTGGAGTCGACGGTCCCCTCGGCGATGCGCTTCTCGTTGCGGGTCATCCGCTGGCGCACCGGTTCGAGGTCGGCCTCCGCCCGCTCGGTGTCGAGCTCGAGGTCGGACACCCGCGTCTGCGCGCCCACCAGGTCCGAGGACAGGTCCGCCAGGTCGGCGGCCAGCCGGTCGAGCACGGCCTGCTCGGGCAGCGCACGGCGGCGTGACGCCAGCTGGGCCAGCGCGGAGTCGACCGCCTGGAGCTCGAGCAGCCGCAGCTGCGAAGTGACGTCGGCTCTGATCGCACTCACCCTCTCGTGGGCGCCGATCGACGTCCGGCGGCCCTCGGACACCGTCGGCGTCCAGCGGCCCACCCTACTGAGCGCGGAGCCCGCGGTGCTCGTGGTCGTCCGACCCGCCCGCTCACCAAGGTGCCGCGGCTACTGCGGCGCGGCGTTCCACTGGTCGAGCGAGCCGCCGCCCTTGTACTCCCCCAGGATCGACACGGTGCTGGTGTCCAGCGGGAAGCGGTCACCCACGGTCAGGTCGAGCTCGAGCCAGCAGAGCATGAGCGCCCGCAGCGCGTGGCCGTGGCTGAACACGACGGCCTGCTCGACGCCGCTCGCCCGGACGCGCTCGATCACGCGGGTCAGCCGTTCACGCACCTGCCCGGCGGACTCCCCACCGGCGGGTGTGGCGGTGAAGACCGTCCACCCCGGCGCCTGCTCCCGGATCTGGGTGCTGGTCAGGCCCTCGTAGTCGCCGTAGAACCACTCGGCGAGGTCGTCGTCCACCTCCGGCGCGTGCGGACCGACGAAGCCGGCCAGCTCGGCGGTGATCTGAGCCCGGTGCCGGGGGCTGCTCAGCACCAGCCCGAACGCCTCAGGGTCGAGGTGGCCGTAGAGCCTGAGGGCCTGCTCGCGCCCGTGGTCGGTGAGAGGGAGGTCCGTGACCGACGTGTGCCGGCCGTCCCGGCTCCACTCGGTCTCGCCGTGCCGGACGAGGAAGAGCCTGGTCATGACGGTCAACCTAGTGGAGGTCCGCCGACCGCGCCGAAGACGTCTGGACCGGCTCGGGGGCACCCGAGCGGTCTCATAGCCTGGCTCTGGGACGACGCCGACCGCGAGACACCAGCACGTCGCCTCGCGGTGCGACAATGCCGAGCGGGTCACGGACGAGAGGGAGGCGCGCAGATGAGCGACATGGACGAGGTGGTGGCGACGAGCGAGGAGCCGCCGACCCTGCCGAACCGGGCGGTGCCGTTCTCCGACGCCTTCAAGGCGTTCATCGCGCAGGGCTGGGCACCGTACCCGTCCGCGCTGCCCGAGGCGCTGCCGGCGACCGCCTCCACCGCCGCGCGCCGCGAGGCCCTGGGCGCGCAGTTCCCGGGCGAGCGGCTGGTGATCGGCGCCGGGGGGCTCAAGGTCCGCTCGAACGACACCGACTACCGCTTCCGCCCGCACTCGGCGTTCGCGCACCTGACCGGCCTGGGGACCGACCGCGAGCCGGACGCCGTGCTCGTGCTCGAGCCGACGGACCCCCAGGCGGGCGACCAGACCGGCGACCGGACCGGCCCCAGCCACGACGCCACGCTCTACTTCAAGCCCCGTGCGCCGCGGGACTCCTCGGAGTTCTACGCCGACGCCCGCTACGGCGAGATGTGGGTGGGACGGCGGCCCTCCCTCGACGAGATGGGCGCGCTCACCACGCTGCGCACGGCTCCCGTCGAGGAGCTGGTGGAGCACCTGCGCAAGGACGCCGACACGATCCGCGTCCGCGCCAACCGCGCCGACCTGCCCGAGGACGTGCAGCAGGTGCTGGCGGAGGTCGCTCCGGTCGAGGCCGCGCCGACCGAGGACGCTGCCGGGACGGCCGTGGCCGGTGCCGACCGCGACGCCGAGCTCCTGACCGCGCTCAGCGAGCTGCGCCTGGTCAAGGACGCCTTCGAGGCCGACCAGATGCGGGAGGCGTGCGCGCTCACGGCCGACGGCTTCGAGGCCGTCGTGGCCGACCTGCCCCACGCGGTGGCCGAAGGTCGCGGCGAGCGCTGGGTGGAGGGGGTCTTCGGCCTGCACGCCCGCCACCTCGGCAACGCCGTCGGCTACGACACCATCGCCGCCTCCGGAGACCACGCCTGCACGCTGCACTGGATCCGCAACGACGGCGACCTGCGGCGAGGCGACCTGCTGCTGCTCGACGCCGGGGTGGAGCTCGACTCCCTCTACACCGCCGACGTGACCCGCACCCTGCCGGTGTCGGGGACGTTCAGCGAGCCGCAGCGACGCGTGTACGAGGCGGTGCTGGCGGCGCAGGAGGCCGGGATCGCCGCAGCGCAGCCGGGGGCGACGTTCGCCGAGGTGCACCGCGCGGCCATCCGGGTGGTCGCTGAGCACCTCGACGCCTGGGGCCTGCTCCCGGTGCCCCTGGAGGAGGCGCTCGCCGAGGAGGGCGGGCAGCACCGCCGCTGGATGCCCCACGGCACCTCGCACCACCTCGGCATCGACGTCCACGACTGCTCGCAGGCGCGGCGCGAGAACTACCGGGAGGGCGTCCTGGCGCCCGGCATGGTGATCACGGTCGAACCCGGCCTCTACTTCAAGTCCGACGACGAGCTGGTCCCGGACGAGCTGCGCGGCATCGGCGTCCGGATCGAGGACGACATCCTCATCACGGCCGACGGCAACGAGAACCTCTCGGCGTCGCTGCCCCGGACCGCCGACGACGTCGAGGCCTGGATGCTCGACGTCTGGGAGCGGCAGGCCGCCGCCCTGGCCTTGTCCCACGAGCAGTCGGTCGGTCAGCACGACGAGGACGCGGCAGGGTGATCGCGCGATGACCACGATCCCTCAGCGCCGGCACCTGCCCGGCATCACGTCGCTGCCCGCGATCGCGGGGCTGAACCGGCGGGGGCCCGAGCGCAAGCCCGTCCCCCTGGTCGAGGACGAGGGGAGCTCCATCGTCGCCTGGGCCTGGTACGTCGACGGCGTGCGCCATCCCGCGGAGAGCCTGACCCAGGCCGCGCGCAGCGCGCAGGACGGGGAGGGCTTCGTCTGGCTCGGGCTCAAGGACCCGGACAACGACGACCTCGAGGCCCTGTCGTCGCAGTTCGCGCTGCACCCGCTGGCGATCGAGGACGCCGTCAACGGCCACGACCGTTCCAAGCTGGAGACGTTCGGCGACGACCTGTTCATGGTCGTCTCGACCGTCGCGTACGTCGACCACGAGGCGATGACCGAGAACGCCGAGGTCGTCACCACCGGCCAGGTGATGATCTTCCTCGGTGACCACTTCGTGATCACCGTGCGGCGCGGCGAGCACGCCCAGCTGAGCGCGCTGCGGCGAGCGCTGGAGGCGGACCCGGAACGGCTCTCGCGTGGGCCCTCGGAGGTCCTCTACGCGATCACCGACAAGATCATCGACGACTACATGGAGGTCGTCGACGAGATCGAGAAGGACGTCGACGAGGTCGAGAGCGCGGTGTTCGCGCGCGGCGGCTCGCACGAGGTCGACCGCGTCTACCAGCTGAAGCGCGAGCTGATCGAGTTCAAGCGGTGCGTGCTGCCGCTCGGCGCACCGCTGATGCGGCTGGCCACCCGTGAGCTGCCGGTCGTCCCGCCGCAGACCCGGGCGTACTTCCGCGAGCTCGCCGACCACCACACGCAGGTGCGCGAGGCCGTGGCGTCCTTCGACGAGGTGCTGAGCTCGATCCTGCAGGCCGGGCTGGCGCGGGCCTCGGTCGCCGACAACGAGGACATGCGCAAGATCTCGGCCTGGGTCGCGATCGTCGCCGTGCCGACCATGGTCGCCGGCATCTACGGCATGAACTTCGACAACATGCCCGAGCTCCACTGGCACTACGGCTACTTCATGTTCCTCGGCCTGATCGGGCTGATCATGGCCGGGCTCTACGCCGGGTTCAAGCGCAACCGCTGGCTCTGACGCGGGCCCGGCTCCCGCGGACCTGCCTACTCGAAGGCCGCGGCGCGGGCGCCGGGGAGCTTCAGCAGCATCTCGCGGGCCTGGGCGGCGAGCTTGTGCTCGCAGAGGACCTCGTACTTGGTCGCCACGGTCTGGGTGACCGAGGTGAAGTCGCGCCGACCCCGGCTGAGGGCGTAGCCGAGGGCCGCGAAGCCGACCCCGAGGACGATGCCGATGCCGAGCGCGACGAGGAAGAGCGCGAGGAAGCTGCTGGTCGAGGGCAGGAAGATCAGCAGCACGAGGGCGACGAGCAGACCCGTGGACAGGCCCGACTGCACGCCCTGGGCGACGACGGTGCTCCAGGTGCGACGCCCGAGCACCCGCTCGACGGACTTGAGCTCGGTGCCGACGATCGCGAGGTTCTGCACCTCGAACTTCTCGTCGGAGAGGTAGTCGACGGCGCGCTGGGCCTCGTCGTAGGTGTTGTAGAGGCCGACCGACTGGGGGAACTGGAGCTCGAACAGCGAGCCGGGCTGCGGGCGGGTGAACGACATGCGGATCTCCTCGAGGTCGAGAGGTCCAACTTAGCGGTCGACCCTGTCCGTCGGCCATGCGTCTGCTGTGCGGCCACCGACCTCAGGGACGCGTCGCGACCGTGGCCAGGGTGAGGGCGACCGCGTCCTCGAGCACCGCACCGGGCCAGTCCCGGCCGAACGCCTTCGTCGCCCACGACCGCCAGGCGTGGCCCAGGAACGCCGAGGCCAGGCTCGCGCCCACGGCGACCGGCACGGCGACGAGGGCGGACGACGGGACCGGCGGGGCGGGTCCCCCGGGCGGCAGCGACGCCTCGGCCGGACCCTGCTCGTACGCGGTCGGGCCACGGGCCGCACGCTCGGCCTCGTCCTCGGCCCGGGCGACGAGCAGCGCGGTGGCGGCGGCGAGCCCGAGGCGCCCGACGAGCACGGGTGGCGCCAGCCGGCTCGGCGTCGCGTGCAGCTTGTCCCCCACGAGCTCACCGAGGGCCGCCAGCCCGACGAGCCCCTTCGCCGAGAGGTGGCCCAGCAGTCGTTCGGGCTGACGGCGCGCGAGCGACGGGGTCACGAGCACCTGGGCGGAGAGCCCGCTGAACGAGCGGGCCCCGCTGGCGACGCCGAGGAGGGCCGAGCGGTAGACGGTCGGCAGGTGCAGGTCCATGCTCGAGTCCTACCCCCGCCAGCCCGCCAGAGCCACGACGAGCTCGTTCTCCATCGGTCGGGGCGTGGCGCCGGCGTAGTTGCTGAGGATCGAGAAGGCGTAGCGCCGCCCGTCGCGCCCGGTGACGTAGCCGCTCAGTGCCGTCACGCCGGTCAGCGACCCGGTCTTGGCGTGCGCGTTGCCGGCCGCGCGGGTGCCGTTCATCCGGTGCCGCAGCGTCCCGCCCACCCAGTGGCTGTCGACCCCGGCGACGGGCAGACCCGCGTCGAACGCCGGCCACCAGGGCTCGTGGCGGACCTTGGTGAGCACCGTCGCCAGCGCGAGGGGCGTGACCCGGTTGCGCCGGGTGACCCCGGAACCGTCGGTGAGGCTGATGCCCGCCATCGGCGCCCCGAGCTGACGCAGGTACGCGGTCGTCCGCGCCAGGCCCGCCGGCCAGCTCCCGGGCCTGCCGTCGAGGGTGCCCATCGTCTTCGTCAGCGCCTCGGCGTGCAGGTTGTTCGACAGCTTGAGGAACGGGACCAGCAGGTCCGACAGCCTCATCGAGGTGTCGCGCGCGACCCGGGTGCGCTTCGTGGCCGGCGTCGTGCCGAGCTTCGTCCCGCCCACGACCGTGACGTCCTGCCGGGACAGCTCCTCGCGGAGCACGGCCGCCGCGTACAGCTCGGGCTTGTCCACGGTGACGAGCCCCGACCAGGTGGTACCGGCCCGGACGTGGCCGCGGACGGTGATCGCGTTGCCACCGAGCTTCCGCGCGAGCGAGACGCTCGTCGCGCCGGTGGTCGTCGCGCTGTTGACCAGGTGGACGTACTTCTTCGCCACCCCCGGGCTCGTGCTCAGCGTCGGCCTGTGCCCGCGGGCGCCGCCCTTGACCTTGACCAGCACCGTGCCGCTGTCGTAGTCCGCGTCCGGCGCCACCGTCAGCGCGGCGGTCTGGGCCGCGTAGGAGGACGAGGCGTACGAGGTGAACCAGCCGGGGTTGTAGCGCTGGTCGTCGAAGAAGCTGCCGTCGGCGACGATCCCGCCGGTGACCTGGGTGATGCCGGCCGCGCGCACCTTGGCCGCCAGGGCCTTGTAGTCGGACTGGCGGCTGGTCGGGTCGCCGTGCCCGACGAGGTAGAGCGAGCCGTGCAGGACGCCGCCGGTCACCGACCCGCGGCGGACCACGTCGGTGGTGAAGCGGTAGTCCGGGCCGAGCACGTGCATCGCGGCCACGGCCGTGAGGATCTTGGTGTTCGAGGCCGGCATGTCCGCGCTCGTGGACCGCCGGCTGTAGACGGTCGCGCCCGTGGTCGCGTCGAGCACCGAGACGTCGGTCTCGCTACGGCTGCGCGCGTCGTTCAGGATCGACGACAGCCTGCTGCTCAGGCTCGCACCAGCCGCCGCGCTCGAGGCCGCCGGGTCGCCCGCCACCGGAGCAGCCTGAGCGGGGTGGACGAGCCCCACCGGGGCGACGAGCGCCAGCGCGGCGACGGCGGCGAGGGCGCCACGGCGGACGGCACCCGCCCGCGAGGGGCTGGGCAGGGGGACGGACACGGGCATGGACACGGGCATCGACAGCCTCCGCAGCGTTGGGGTCCCCGAGCCCGAGCACCGTAACCGCGCTCAGATCGCTTGCCCAGAGGTCACCCTCGCCTCTGAAGTCACAGTGGAGAGTTGCCGGGCGCGCTCGCCCGCGGCGGCGCCGAAGCACCTCAGCCGGGAGCGAAGACGTCGAACTCGTTGCCCTCCACGTCGGCCAGCACGTCCCACGCGATCTCGTCGTCGCGCGCCCGCAGCAGGGTCGCGCCGACCTTCAGGAGCTCGGCGGTGAAGCCGACCACGTCCCAGTGCACCCGGTTCTTGACCCTCTTGGGCTCGGGCACCGGCACGAAGTTCACTGCCCAGGGCAGCCCGCCGCCCTCGATCCAGGTGTCCTCGGCGTCGGTCTGCGGCTCGACGCCGAACCGGGCGGCCCACCACGCCGCGACGCGCTCCGGATCGACGCAGTCGACCACGAGCTCGTACAGGCGGTAGGGCCGCAGCCGCTCGGGCGACCGGACGAAGGCGCAGAGCTCACCCGCCTGGTCCTGCGTCAGGACGGTCCAGGGGAAGCGCTCGTCGCTCACCCGGGCTCCGAGCGACACGACGTCGGCCACGCTCTCGACGTCGACGTCGAGGTGCACCCGGTTCTTGACCGTGCGCTCCTCGGGGACCAGGTTCAGCCAGACCGCGTGCGCGGGCGTCCCGTCGCCCAGGCGGAGGACCCGCTCGCGCCGTTCCTCCACGTCCAGACCGAGCAGCGGCCCCAGGAACGTCGCCCCCGCGCCGAGGTCGGTCACGTCGACGCACAGGTCCCGGAACGCGACCCGCGCCGCCCCCGAGGAGCCGCCCCGCGCTCCCTCACCATGATCAACAGACATGATCAACTCTCGTTCCGCCTCGACGAGACGTCTGGCATGCGTCGTCGGAGGAGATGCCTCCCCCCGAGGACCATAATCGGCGGGTGGCGTCCGCAACCTCGAGCACGATCTTCGTCTCACGCATCCGCGGCCTGCCGGTCCTCGACGCGTCGGGCGACCAGGTCGGGCGGCTGCGTGACGTCGTCGTGCAGCGCCGCGCCGGGATGCTGGCCCCCCGGGTCAAGGGCGTGGTCGTGGAGCTGTTCGCGCGCCACCGCATCTTCATCCCGATGGTCCGCACCTCGAGCATCGACGCCGTGCAGGTCGTGATCACCGGCGTGGTCAACACCCGCCGCTTCGAGCGGCGCGAGTCCGAGACCCTCGTCATCGACGACCTGTTCGACCTCACCGTGGACCGCCTGGACCACCCGAGCAAGGCGGTGATCTTCGACGTCGCGATCCAGCCCGTCCGCAGCCGGGACTGGGAGCTGTCGCAGGTCGCGCTCCGCGCCGCCGGGCCCGCACGCCGCTTCGGACGCCCCGGGAACGTCACCATCGTCGACTGGCGTGACATCCGGCTGCCCGGCACCGCGAGCAGCCAGGGCACCGAGCAGCTGCTGGCCCAGCTCGAGGACATGAAGGCCGCGGACGTCGCGCGCGAGCTGCACGAGATGTCCCCGGAACGTCGCGTCGAGGTCGCCTCGGCGCTCGACGACACCAAGCTCGCCGACGCCCTCGAGGAGCTGCCCGAGGACGAGCAGGTCGCGCTGATCTCCTCCCTCGACGCCGACCGCGCGGCCGACGTCCTCGAGGAGATGGACCCCGACGACGCGGCCGACCTGATCAACGAGCTCACCCCCGACATGGCCGAGGTGCTGCTGCAGCGGATGGAGCCGGACGAGGCGCGCGACGTGCGCCGGCTGCTCAGCTACAGCGAGTTCACCGCCGGCGGCATGATGACGCCGGAGCCGGTCGTGCTGCCTCCCGACGCGACCGTCGCCGACGCGCTGGCCCGGATCCGGGAGCCGAACCTGACGCCGGCCCTGGCCTGCATGGCGTTCGTCTGCCGCTCGCCGCTGGAGACCCCGACGGGCCGCTACATCGGGGCCGTGCACTTCCAGCGGCTGCTGCGCGAGCCACCCTCGACCCTGGTCTCCGCCATCGTGGACACCGACATCGAGCCGGTCAGCGTGCATGCCGGCCTGCACGCCGTGAGCCGCTACTTCGCCACCTACAACCTGGTCAACGCGCCGGTCGTCGACGGGGACCACCGCCTCATCGGCGCGATCACCGTCGACGACGTGCTCGACCACGCCCTGCCGGCCGACTGGCGGGGCACCCAGCTCGACGCCCGGGTCCAGCAGGAGGCGACGGACGACGGCCGCCCCGCGGAGCCGCGCGCCGCCAGGACGGTGACCCGTGGCCAGGGCTGAGCGCGACGGCGACCGCGGGACCACCCGCGAGCAGCAGCGGCTCAACACCCCCGGGCGACGGACGCGGTCCGTCCTGCCGACCCTGCGCTGGGACCGGGACGCGTTCGGCAAGTTCGCCGAGAGCTTCGCCCGGTTCATGGGGACGGCCAAGTTCCTCATCGGGATGACGGTGATCATCATCGTCTGGGTCCTGTGGAACGTGCCCTTCGGCCCGCCCCGACCGCGCTTCGACGAGTACCCGTTCATCTTCTTGACCCTCGTGCTGTCCCTGCAGGCCTCGTACGCGGCCCCGCTGATCCTGCTGGCGCAGAACCGTACGGAGGCTCGCGACCGGGTCGCGCTCGAGCAGGACCGCGAGCAGACCGCTCAGAGCCGCGCCGACATGGACTTCCTCGCCCGCGAGATCGCCGGGCTGCGGATGTCGGTCGGCGAGCTGGCGACCCGCGACTTCCTGCGCGGCGAGCTGCGCAGCGAGCTCCGCGCGATCATGGACGAGCTCGACGACGACGAGAACGACGACACCGTGGCGAAGCCGGACCGGCACACGTCCTCGAACGGGTCGTCGCGGCGTGACACGACCCTGCGGGAGTCCAACCGACGCAGCGACGGGGCGCGGTCGCGATGACCGCTCCGGTCGTCGGAGGCTTCGCCGCCGAGCTGTGGGAGGCCGGGGCGTCGACGTACGACGCGATCGTGGCGCACCCCTTCCTCGCCGGGCTGAGCGCCGGCACCCTGCCCCGCGAGGCGTTCGCCTACTTCGTCGCCCAGGACAGCCACTACCTCGAGGCGTACGCCCGCGCGCTCGCGCTGACCAGCGCCCGCGCGACCGATCCGCACGCGGTGCAGATGTTCGCGGCGCACGCCGCGAACGCGGTCACGGTCGAGCAGGACCTGCACGTCCGACTGCTCGCCGAGCTCGGGCTGAGCGCGGACGACGTGGCGACGACCCCGGTGGGACCGACGACGCTCGCCTACACCTCCTACCTGCTCGCCGTCTGCGCCACCGGTTCCTACGCCGAGTCCGTCGCTGCGGTCCTGCCCTGCTACTGGGTCTACCGCGAGGTCGGCCGGACGCTGCTGGGTCGCTCGTCGCCCGACCCCGTGTACGCGACCTGGATCGCCACCTACGCCAGCCCGGAGTTCGACGCCGTGGTGGAGGCCGTGCTCGCCACGGTCGACGGTCTCGGTCCCAGCACGGGTCCGGCGGAGCGGGCCCGGTGCCGCGACCACTTCGCCACCACGACCCGCTACGAGTGGATGTTCTGGGACGCGGCCTGGACGAACCTGGCGTGGCCGGTCTGACGCACCTCGACGGTCGGGCGTCGCGCCGTCGACCCGACGTCCGTGCCGAGAACCCGCCTAGGCTGGGGGATCATGAGCACCACCACGGCTGAGCACCCGCTGGTCCCCCGCGTCCGCGCGGCGCTGCACGGCGTCAACGACCCCGAGATCCGTCGCCCGATCACCGAGCTCGGGATGGTCGACACGCTCGACGTCGACGCGGCCGGACGTGCCCGCGTACGCGTGCTGCTCACGGTCTCGGGCTGCCCCATGAAGGAGACCCTGACCCGCGACGTCACGGCCGCCGTCTCGGCCGTCGAGGGCATCAGCGGGGTCGACGTCGACCTGGGCGTGATGAGCGACGAGCAGCGCGGCGCCCTGCGCGACGTGCTCAAGGCCGGGACGCCCGACCGCGAGATCCCCTTTGCTCAGCCCGGATCGTTGACCAAGGTCATCGCCGTCGCGTCCGGCAAGGGCGGCGTCGGCAAGTCGTCCGTCACCGTCAACCTGGCGCTCGCCCTGGCTCGCGCGGGACACATGGTCGGGGTGCTCGACGCCGACATCTACGGTCACTCCGTGCCCGCCATGCTGGGTGTGGCCGACGCCCGCCCGACGGCGGTCGAGGACATGATCATGCCGGTCCCGACGCAGGGTATGAAGGTCATCTCCATCGGGATGCTGAAGCCCAAGCGTGACCAGGTCGTCGCCTGGCGCGGCCCGATCCTCGACCGGGCCCTCACGCAGATGCTGGCCGACGTCTACTGGGGCGACCTGGACTACCTGCTGCTCGACCTGCCGCCCGGCACGGGCGACGTCGCGATCTCGCTGGGGCAGAAGCTCCCGAACGCCGAGGTCATCGTCGTCACCACGCCGCAGCAGGCGGCCGCCGAGGTCGCCGAGCGGGCCGGGACCATGGCCTCGATGATGAACCAGCGCGTCATCGGCGTCGTGGAGAACATGTCCTACCTCGCCGTCACCTGCTCCCACTGCGGGGAGGAGGAGCGCCACGACGTCTTCGGCTCCGGCGGTGGTGCGGCGGTGTCGCAGGCCCTGACCACCCGGCTCGGCTACGACGTCCCCGTGCTCGCCGAGGTGCCCCTCGACCCGCGCGTCCGGGCCAGCGGCGACGTCGGCTCCCCGATCGTGGTCGAGGACCCGGAGGCGCCGGCCGCCAAGGCCCTGCAGGGCCTGGCCGACGGCATCGCCGCCCGGGGCCGAAACCTGCTCGGCCGCCAGCTCGGCCTCTCCCCCGTCTGAGCGGCCCCCGCCCGAGAACGAGGCCGGTCGCCCGCTGCGAGACTGGTGACCACGGCAACCTCACCGTGACCATGGCAGATCTGCCGTGGTCACGGTCGGTTCGCCATGTTCACGTGGTAGACCGACGCCCTCCGTCGGGACCGGGGGGGGAGGGTCGATTGCGCTACGTGGCCTCGACGTCGTACGGGGCGTGCTTCGGCGTCGCGGCGGCCATCGCGTCTGCCGGGCCGCCCGGGCTGATGTCCTTGGCGCCCTCGATGGAGCTGCGGACGGACTCGCGGCTCTCGTCGAGTGCCTCGCCGACGCCGGCGATCTCGGCCTTGACGTCGGCGACGACGGAGTTGTCGAGCAGGTTCTTCTGGATGAACGAGCGCGGGTTGAGGTCGCGGAAGTCGAGGTTCTCGAACTCCGGGCCCAGCTGCGAGGTCAGCTGCTGCTGCGCGTTGTTGGCGGTGCTGCGCAGGAAGCTCACCAGCCGCGCGGCCTTGCGGGCCAGGTCGGGCAGGCGCTCGGGGCCGAAGAGGATCACGGCCAGCACCAGGAGCAGCGCGAACTCCGGTCCGTTGATGTCGAGCAGCAGCGGCGTCATGTCAGCCCACCCGTCCGCCGAGCGTGAGCTCGGCCTCGGCCCGGGCGGCACCCCGGGAGTAGCCGAAGGTCACCTTGTCGCCGGGCCGGTGCGTACGCACGACGACGACCAGCTCCTCGCGGGTCTCGACGGGTCGCCCGTCGACGGCGGAGACGAGGTCGCCGACCTCCAGGCCGGCCTTGCGGGCCGCGCCACCGGCGTCGACGCTGGTGAGCTCCACCCCGCTCGCGGTCTCGCGCAGCTGGGCACCGACGACGGGGTACGTGGCCTTGCCGTTCTCGATCAGGAGACTGCCGATCGTCTTGGCCTGGTTGACCGGGATCGCGAAGCCGATCCCGATGTTGCCGGCCTGACCCTCGCCGGAGGAGAGCGTCAGGATGGCGGAGTTCACGCCGATGACACGGGCGCCGGCGTCGACCAGCGGGCCGCCGGAGTTGCCCGGGTTGATCGAGGCGTCGGTCTGGATGCCGTCGATGTAGGCCGTCGGCGCGTCAGCGCTGCCCGACTCGTTGACCGTGACCGGGCGGTCGAGGGCGGAGACGATGCCCTGCGTGACCGTGCCCGGCAGCCCGAGCGGTGACCCGACCGCGACCACCGGGGCGCCGACCTGCGCCGACGTGGAGTCGCCCAGCTCGAGGGGCCGCAGGCGTGCGTCCGCCTTCACCTTGATCACGGCGAGGTCGTAGGAGGGGCTGCGTCCGACGAGGGTCGCGGTCGTCTGCCGCCCGTCGGAGTAGACGACGCGGATGCGGCTGCCGTCCGCCGCGCCGGCCACGACGTGGTTGTTCGTCAGCACGTGCCCCTGTCGGTCGATCACGAAGCCGGACCCCGTCCCGGAGCCGACCTCGATCATCACCGTCCCGGGCAGCACCCGTCGCGCGACCTCGACGACGCTGGTCGTCTCGCCCGGCGGCAGCGGTGCCGGGCTGGGGTCGCTGGTCGTCGTCGGGTCGGTCGGCGCGCTGCTCTCCTCCGGGTCGGCCGCCAGACGGGCCGCACCGAAGCCCGCACCCGCGCCGACGAGGAGAGCGGTCAGGGCCGCGATCCCGACCACGCCCGCCAGGCCCGACCGGCGCGGTCGCCGTGGGGGTGGTGGTGGTGCAGCGGGCTCGCCGAAGGGCCAGTGGTGCAGCGGGCTCGCCGAAGGGCCAGTGGTAGGAGGGGACCGGGCCGGATCCAGCAGCAGGGACCGGCACGCCCGTACGGCCCGGGGCCGAGCCGTCCGCCATGTCAGTCCTTCAGCTCGGCGAAGATCCTCGACCAGCCCTCGCGCACGCGGCCCAGGGTAGTCGTCTCGACCGGACCCGCGTGCGGGAACGTGGCGACCGCGCGACCCAGCAGCGAGGCCGGTCCGTCGGTCGTGACGGTGTAGACGGTCTCGCCGGACTGCCAGGTGGCCCACCGCACCGCACCGCCGTGGCGCCATGCCTGCATCTTGTCGTCCCACCGCGCGCCGGCCGGTGCGCCGCTCAGCCGTCCGTGCCGCTGGAGCACGCTCACGGTGCTGGCGCCGTCGCCGTAGACGGCGTGCACGGAGCGGGGGTCGTCCGGGGTGTCGGTGCTCACCTCGAGCAGGTCGAGCCCCGCCATCTCGTCGGAGCACGACCAGCCCGAGCCGGCGAGCCGGGCGGCGGCCGTGCTCGCCGCGGAGGTCGCCAGACGGGCGGCGAGCCGCGGCTGGCTCACGCTGGCGTACGGCACGACCTCGACGCCGGTGAAGCCGGCCGCCGTGCTCAGCCTCTCGTCGTCGTAGCTCTCCTGCCACAGCAGCACGCCGGTGTCGTCGTCCACCCACCACCGCTTCGCGACCGCGCCGTGCGCGCCCCGGGCCTCGACGACGGTCGCGCGACGACCGGCGACGTGGACCCCGGACTCGGTGGTCAGCGCGTACGCGTGGGAGAGGAGGTCCACCGGGGAGGGCCCGCCGTCGGCCGCGACCTGCTCCGGCGCGAACGAGCTCGCCAGCACGGTCCCGGCCGGGTCGTAGACGCTCACGAGCGTGCCCTGGCGGCTGCGGGTGTCGATCCGCACGCGGGCAGCGACCGTCCGGTCCTCGCGCTGGGCCAGCACGGTCTGGTCCCCCACCACGGTGGTCGTCCGACCCGCGGCGAGCGCACGGTCGAGCAGCGCGAGCGCGCCCGCCTGGTCGTCGGAGCGGTGCCCGGCGTAGGACGGGCGCTGCACGCCGGACCCGTCGGAGGTCGCCTCGGGCAGCGAGTCGAGCAGCATCAGGGCGCTCAGCGAGGCGCCGGTCACCGACAGCTCCGCAGCCGCGGCGCCGAACTCGGCCTGCGCCTCGTCCGCCGGGTCGACGACCGCTGCCAGGTTGGAGGTCGGCGCGGCGAACCATCCCGTCAGCCCCAGCGCCGCGAGGACGGCTCCGGCGGCGAGGGTGCCCAGGGCCGCGCGGACCCGGGCCCGGCGACGGGCCGAGGGCAGCGACCGGGCGCGAGCGCCGTCGAACGCCTTGGTCCACGGCCGGACCGAGGCGTCCCCGGCGATGGACACGAGCCGCTCGGAGAGAGGGCCGGGAGCGGCGGCGCTGCTCCCGCTGCGACCCAGCAGGTCGCGGACGGACCGCAGCTCGGCGACGTCGGCGCGGCACTCCGCGCACCGGAGCAGATGAGCGACCACGCGCTCGCTGTCCTCGGGGGACAGGGCGCCGTCGACGAAGCCGGAGCGCAGCTCGGCGAGGCCGTCGCAGGAGCCGCTCACGTGTGTCTCACCGGGAGACCGGGTGCGCCCGTCCGTCGGCGAGGTCGTCGGCGTCCAGCCACGTCGGCCGGCCCGCCTCCGCCTCGACGCCGAGGTAGCGGGTGTGCTCGCTCGTGGGCCGGCGGTGGGCCAGCGCCGCGCGCAGCTGCGCGCGGCCGCGGTGGATGCGGCTGCGGACGGTACCGATCTTGAGGTCGAGGACCTCGCTGATCTCCTCGTACGTCAGCCCCTCGATGTCGCAGAGCACGACCGCGGCGCGGAAGTTGGGCGCGAGGGCGTTCAGCGCGGCGGCGACGTCGTGGTCGAGGTCGGCGTCGTCCAGCTGCTGGGAGGGGTTCGGCCAGGAGCTCGCGAGGCGGTCGTCGCTGCCCTCGGCGAGCCCGTCGAACCGGATCTTCTGCCGGCGGCGGGCCCCGTCGAGGAAGAGGTTCGTCGTGATGCGGTGCAGCCAACCCTCGAAGGTGCCGGGCTGGAAGCGGTGCAGCGAACGGAACACCCGGACGAACACGTCCTGGGTCAGGTCCTCGGCGTCGTGCGCGTTGCCGGTGAGGCGGTAGGCGAGCCGGTAGACGCGTGCGCTGTGGTCGCGCACGATCTCCTCCCAGCTCGGCGGCTGCCAGGGGGCCTCGGGTGCCTCGGCGAGGGCGGAGCCAGGGATCGTGAGCACGGGAAGACCCTCCTGCAAGGCGGGGGCGACCAGGGCGGGCGCGACCGGGATCTCATCGTGACGAGCGGACCTGTCGAGCGCCTTCACCAAACCTGTCAGCATCCTGTGCACCTCCTTCCCACGGCTCGTACGTCCTGGGCAACGAAGCAGGTCGGCACGGTGTTCCCCGCCGCACTCGGAGACGAGCTCGGGCAGCCGGTCAGGCGACGGTCGGCGCAGGGCCGGACGCCAGGCCGGCGGCCGCCAGCGCCACCGCCAGGGCGGCACGCTGCTCCGCCGTCGCGGGGACCAGCGGCAGTCGTACGCCGCCCACCCCGCGGCCCTGCAGCTCGAGCCCGGCCTTGACCAGGATGGCGCCCTGCGTGGCGAAGATGCCGACGAAGATCGGCAGCAGCTGCCGGTGCAGGCGCAACGCCTCCGCCGGGTCGCCACGCAGGGCCGCCTCGACGAGAGCCCGGGCCTGCGGCCCGCAGAAGTGGGTCGAGGTGCCCACCACACCCACCGCACCGACCGACAGCAGCGGGAGCGTCAGGGCGTCGTCGCCGGAGTAGTACGCGAGGTCGGAGGCCGCCATCACGGCCGCGGACGCCACGAGGTCGCTCTTGGCGTCCTTCACCGCGACGATCCGCCGGTGCTCGGCGAGGCGCAGCAGGGTCTCGGACGCGATCGCCGTCCCCGCCCGGTGCGGGATGTCGTACAGCATGACCGGCAGCCCGGTCGCGTCGGCGAGGGTGCGGAAGTGCTCGACGAGCCCCGCCTGCGGAGGCTTGGAGTAGTACGGGGTGACCGCGAGCAGGCCCGCGGCACCCGCCTTCTCGGCCGCGGCGGCGAGCTCGAGGGTGTGCGCCGTGTCGTTGGTGCCGACGCCCGCGAGGACGTGGGCCCGGTCACCCACCGCGTCGACGACCGCGCGGACGAGGTCGGCCTTCTCCTGGTCGCTGGTGGTCGGCGCCTCGCCGCCCGTCCCGTTGACCACGATGCCGTCGTGCGCGTCCGCGTCGACGAGCGTCGCGGCAAGAGCGGCCGCCGCGTCCAGGTCGACCGAGCCGTCGGGGCGGAACGGCGTCACCATCGCGGTGAGCAGCCGGCCGAACGGCGGGACAGCCTGGGCAGCCATGGCCCTCATCCTACGGAGCCGGGCCCCGGGCCGGTCGGCGCAGCGCCGGTGGCGCGTCCGCGGGCTGAGGGGGG
>Ga0210040_10003084_pt1 | contig 22827 bp, 25 predicted proteins | sample CryGeyCG12114_NA_FD_185462 | JGI IMG/M metagenome (GOLD analysis project Ga0210040, IMG submission 185462) | Groundwater microbial communities from aquifer - Crystal Geyser CG19_WC_8/21/14_NA (SPAdes) (version 2) | ecosystem: Environmental > Aquatic > Deep subsurface > Groundwater | place: USA...
CGACAAATGGGCACCCAGGCCCGGCCGCATCTACAGCCATGAAAGCGGCCGTGAGTGCTTTCGGCAGGCCATCATCGTCTCCCTTGGCACAGCCACCACAATCATCACCCAACATCCCAGCATCACCATCTCCGCCAGAATCTCCTGTACCATCTCGGCCTAGCGTATCACAGATGACTACACGGTCGACGATGAACGCCAGCTCCTACACATTGACTGGTGGTCCTAGTTCATACACGTTGAGCAATGGAGGCTCTACATCTTCCTCTGGCGGCCTACGGATAGAAGATAGTAGGTGGAAATTCCAGGACGATGCGCAACTTCCCCCACCTAGACAGTTTTCGGGAGTGCCAAAGAGATACAGAGCAGGAAGAGGGACTAGCGTTCCACTCGACCTTAGTAGCTTGTCATAGTTAGCCGCCGACGAGCAAAATGTATTGTCTACAAGAATCTCTCAAAGTCCACAAGTCGCAAGCGTGCATCTGGTTGATTGCGGCCGTGCGATCAGCGAGGCATGGGCAGTGATCTCGATGTGCTGAAGGGTCGTCGCAGGCAGGGCCGCTCGCAGTAAAGAATCGTGTTACACCAACATTGTATGGTGCGGGGTTCCACCGACGACGGTAAAGGACCAGCGTCCTTGCACGATTTCGGGGACGCTAGAATTATCGTCCCTGCGTTACACTCAAGCACGACCTCTACAATCCCCAGTAACCCAGCAGCCTTTTAGGTGACTTACCGGATCGTCCGTACGAGACCCAGTATATATTGACGTACGTCGAAACGAAATCGCAACATGCACTCGAACTCGAAATCTCCACTTCAAGACGTTGTTGGGAAAGGCTCTGATGAAGCCTAAGCTTGTGTTCGAAATTCCCAGGGGCGGTAGGTCTTTGCTCACCCTCATGTGATGACGCGAATGTGGCCCACTGCAAATCAGTCGAATGAGGGGTTCGACAAACAACAACCTCAGAAGAAACGAAGATATCATTAAATAGAATGATTGATTTTGATCTTCGCCTCATCTTCCGATGGGTACTATATTAAGATGCTATGGAACGACTAGAGGGTAGAAGAAGAAGAAGCTCGTAAAGTCGTATCCATGCAGTAATGCAAAAGAACCGATACTCATCTATCCACCACTAACTCCAAACCAGATAAATGCAGAAATTTCCCGCTCAAGGCACTGGGCCCGTATTATGGTGGCCTGCCTCCATACTGGGCCCTCTGCCGTAGCCCACGGTATCACCGCTCATACTCAACATAGGATCCGTGCCCTGGCCAACAGTCGCCGCGCTCGCCTGTCCATTGTGGTTTATGTGCAGAGGTCCGGCCCCCGGCTGCACCTTCTTCTCAAGGCCGGTCTCGGGGTCAAACATATGTCCTTCTTCGCCATCGGCATCCTGCTCAGGGTTCACCGTCTCATATTCGAGTGCTTTAATGAACATGTAGAAGCCAGATGCTAGCAATGAACCGAGGATCGGACCGACCCAGTAAATCCAGTGATAGGAGGCAAACTCGTGTAAGACAACGCATGGACCGAAGGACCGGGCTGGGTTGAGAGAACCGCCGGTGTAATAGACGCCGAAGAGCTCGGCGATGAAGAGTGATAGGCCGATACCTACGGGAGCGATGAATGTGGCACGGTGTTTTTCAGCGGCCAACATGAAGATTGTAAAAACAAGTTGAGCGGTCAGAAACATCTATGAGAAGGCAGGTTAGCGGGTTGGGTGGATGTTGAAGGAGTGGTTTATGTGTATATGACTTCGGACACGGTTTTGCAGTACATACTTCGATGAAGAGGCCTTGAACCACGGTAGTGCCGCCACCGAGGGTAGTGCGCACGGCGAGTGGTCCGGGAAGCATCGCTGAGACGACTGCGGAGGCTGCAATGCCACCAAGAAGCTGAGAGACTATGACAAGGCAACCCCTGAGGTACGGCACGGCACCAACAATCATCATGCCGAGAGACACCTGGTCGTGTGTTAATGGATGCCATCTAGGACTTTGGGTCAACTTACAGCAGGATTGAAGAGACCACCACTAACTCGGAAGAACACCCAGGCATTGACCATGAGTGACATGCCGAAACATAATGAGATGAAGAGCAGTTTGGCAGAGTCCGCCGCTAGATTGTCGGGCTGCCCTTGTTTGGGCGCAGTGTTGACGACGTTGGTGCCCCCAAGCGCGAAGAGGAGGAACATGAAGGTACCTGCGAACTCGGCCATCATGGCTACGAAGTGGTTCTTGATGTTCAGTGGGAGGAAGCTGAGGAATGGTACCCGACGTGACACGAATGTCACGTCGTCGGGCGGTAGTTGAGCCTTTCTGCTCTTCCATGGTACACGGATTTGTCGAGCAGGACGGTCAACATTCATTATTGCTGTTGTGAAAGGGACTCGATGTTGTTGGGATTCGGGTCGAAAGTGAAGAGTATATTTGGGAGAAGAGACAATGTTTTGGGGGTTTCGAGGAAGCTATGCTTTGTAGATGTGAGGCAGGAGCGAGAGGCAATGCAGAGAAGGTGACGACGACCAAAAACGAGTGTAACGAAGACAATTCTCTTACCTGTGCCTTAAGGCAATATAAAGTAGTACGGCTTTTGAGGAAGTGTGCATGTATGTCATGGTACGGCATGACGATTACATGTAATTAATTACGCACGCGAAAAGTCTAAGCAATGTGATGGGGCGCCCCACCCGCACATCATGAGCAGGGGACATACTTTCGGAGGTAAAGATGATGACCTCACTAGGATGGAGAGGAAAAGAGTAGGCATATCCCTGCTTCAGGCCCATATTCTTCCGAGCCACAGCCATTCAACGGGTGTAGCCACAGCTGTCACTCAGTCGTCGTTTCGATCTAGTCTAAGAAGAACTGCCAGATCCACCGAAAATAAACAAGTAATGAACGCCTGGAGCTGCTGTCACCCGGTCTGGCGGGAGTGCAATCTTCACCAATGATAACAAAGCGAGCACCAACTGTACGTTGCTGGGCTCTTGTTGGCGCATTGTATTGAATGCGTCCAAAGCACCCCAGGCAACCTGGCTTTCTCGACTTCCCGATCGAGCTTCGTCTGCCGTCCAATTTGAGGTGCTAGACGGTGTAGCGGTGGCTGAAGTGAAGTTACGTGACGTTGGTGGCTGGAGTATAAACCGAGGCAAACTTGCTACAGACCCAACTTAGAGCAAACTTACCGGACAAAGGGTCAACCACAGCATGACAGTCGAACAGTTTCGCCTGTGCGCAATAATTATTACATACATCGCGAGATTGCTCATGTGGCACTCGCAACGTTGATGCAAGGCAGCACTTTTCCGTACGTCCCTCGTTACGCTGTAGGCGGCAATATAACATCTGCTCACCTTAACGGGTAGTAGCATGCTGACCAGCGTTGCGTCGCAGGCTCTTCCGAACTGAATTTCCTTGTGTTACTCCTCGGCCGCAACATGTTTGTTGTACAGTAAGAGCACATCGGGTACTGGATCGTCTTTGCACAAATGCCGAAGGAATTCGACGTACATACGGTATGGAGATCTTGCTAGTTGCGATTTGGTCATCCTTGAAACTCAAAGACAAGGCGGGCATACTCGGAAAAAGCGTTCAACGTACTGCCCGCGATCTTGACAACCAGCATACTCGTGCTCTGATGTGCTCGTTGTTACACTGTATCGCTTTGACAACAAACATGTACATGCAGTGGGAACGATGAAGTCGGAATAACACTCACATGCCAGGACCGGGCTCCCCTGTCGTGGTTGCACACCCAGCCGCCTGGCGGCTGCTTGGTACTTGTACAGGGTACCTTTCAGTGCAAGTCACGTGTAATGGAGGTTCGAGCCGAAGCCAAGATCCGCAAACGTGGGGTACTAGTAGCTCCTCACCGTAGGTCACGGGCACGGTGAGTAGCCGAGGTCGTGCCATGCAAACTTCAAGTTGATGTTGCTTATTTTGAGGCTTGGCATCACCGCCTCGGCAGCTTTGCTACCTACCTAGGTAGGTACCTAGTTACTGCAGTCTGCACCTATCTCGCCAGGGCCGACTGCGACCGAGGCTCGTCTCGGCTGCCTACGACAGTCGAGGTACGCTTGTACGCTGACAAGATGGAGATATAGCATTGCCATGTAGGTAAGAAGTACTGCGGACCACGTGTTTCTTACTCGCAACTCATCTGCTTCTGCACATTTCCTTCACATTGTAAAGGCCCTCCCGGCTGGACGTAACGGCTGCTGCGCAAAGGACAACTTCGGAGCAACGAAGCATTCCCTTCCTCGAGACTCTCTACCTACACTACAATACCAAAAATCAAGCGGTAGTCATTATGGCCGACTCCTCAAGCATCGTCCCCTTCTCGGAGCCTCCTTACCTCGCGGGGCTCCCCTCTCCATACTACAAAGAGACACATCTCAAATGGCAGAAAGCATGTCGCGCCTTCTTCGAGGAACATTTGCTCCCGAATGCAATGCAATGGGAGACCGAAGAGACCGTCCCCGAACACGTCTTTGAAACATTCTGTAAGCACAACATGCTTATCCCCAACCTACCTGCGCCCCTTCCCGTCGGATGGCTGAAGAAGGTGGGAATCAACGACATCCTGGGTACACCAGTAGAGGAGCTTGACTACCGTCATGTAGCCATCTACCTTGATGAAATGGGCCGCTCCGGTCTCGGTGGTCCTGGCGGCAGTCTCAATGCAGGCTTCGCCTTCGGCATTCCACCCATCCTCAAGTTTGGCAACAAGCAGTTACACGAACGCTTCCTTCCAGACCTCTTGACAGGCAAGAAGCGCACATGTATTGCCATCACAGAACCCGGCGCTGGAAGCGACGTTGCCAACATCGCGACTACAGCCGTCAAATCCGCTGATGGAAAGCACTACATCATCAATGGCGAAAAGAAGTGGATTACCAATGGTATCTGGTCAGATTACGCAGCTATGGCAGTCCGAACAGGCGGACCTGGAGCATCCGGCCTCAGTATGATTGTCTGCCCACTGAAAGGTCATCCTGGCGTCAACATGCGCAGACTGAAGGTACAGGGCCAGGTCTCAGGAGGCACCACGTATATCGAGCTCGACGACGTCAAAGTACCAGTCGAGAACCTGATTGGCGAAGAAGGAATGGGCATGAGATATGTTATGACCAACTTTAACCACGAAAGGTTGACCATTGCCATCGGTGTCGCAAGACAATCCCGCGTCTGCTTGTCCGCTGCAATGGAGTATGTGATGAAGCGCGAAGCATTCGGCAAGGCACTAGTTGAGCAGCCTGTCGTACGCCATCGTTTGGCCAAAGCTGGTGCCGAGCTGGAGACGTTCCAAGCCTGGGTCGACCAATTCGTGTATCAGATGTGCAACCTTACCAAGGCAGAAGCGGACGTCAAGCTCGGCGGTTTGACCGCCCTCGCCAAGGCAAAAGGTGGTATGGTCTTCAACGAATGTGCGCAGACGGCGCTACTGCTGTTTGGTGGTAATGGCTACACGCGGACGGGTCAAGGTGAGATCGCAGAGAAGGCCTACAGAGATGTCATGGGTACGAGGATACCCGGTGGCAGCGAGGATGTCATGCTGGATTTGGCAATCAGGCAGCTGGTCAAGAACTACAAGAACGCCACGAAGATATTGGAGAGGCCGAGAGGCAGTAGCAAGCTTTAGGTTGTGGAAATTAAGAATGTGCATCTGATATCCAGGCTCCATTTTACATCATGCCTGCCAATGCTGAATTGGTCCTTATCAGCCGAACAAGAAAGCGTCGGCGGCCTCGTGCTGTTTTCCTCTCGGTGCATCAGGGCCCCGAGGGAGCAGCTGTCAGCGACTTCAGTGCGGGTCGTTCGGTTAATTTGTGAGCGGGACGAAGCCTGAGGTGCCCCGCCGTTCCCATGGCGCGGGTAACTTCTCCAATTCCATATGCTCAAACTCCCAGACTGCGTTTGTTGCAAGTATTCTTTTTGTGTAGTTGTTGTTGGTTAAAGAAATATTGCTCTCATCCCTATCTCTCAGACACTATCACGATGGCGTCCATAATGAAAAAGTCAAACACGCTGAAGCAAGCGCTCAACGCTGGTTCGGGACTGTCTTTCGGGGCATGGCAGATGCTGCCGGGTACGCACTTGTCCAGGACGATTGCTCGATCTGGTTTCGACTGGATATGCGTTGACTGCGAGCACGGCAATATCGCAGGTATGGTGTTACGTTGTTTGTGGTCAGTGACCATTCTACTGACAGCTGTGTGAAGACAATGAGATGCATGAGTCTGTCCACGCGATCGCCTCTTGCGGCGTGTCACCGATTGTCCGTATACCTGCCAATGAAGGATGGATGGTCAAGCGTGCCCTAGACGCTGGTGCTCACGGCTTGATTGTACCGCTACTATACACGGCCGACGATGCGAGGAGGCTGGTTGAGTCGGCCAAGTTTCCACCAAAAGGAAGAAGAGGGTTTGGAAGCCCCTTCACGATGGGCGCGTTTGATATCAAGGGCGACCTGAGTGGCTTGGAGTATATGCAGAACGCGAATGACAACCTCCTAACTGCGGTACAAATTGAGACCAAGGAGGGGTTGGCGAATGTGGAAGAGATTGCGAACGTCGATGGTATTGACGTCCTCTTCGTGGGTCCGTGGGACCTTGGTAACAATATCGGCCATCCCGTATTGGGCAAATTTGATCCTGAGCTCGAGGACGCAATTGCAAGGGTTTTGAAGGCGGCCAAGGATGCTGGAAAGAAGGCTGGAATATATTGTCCAAATGGGGACGCCGCAAGGAAATATGCTGATCAAGGTTTCCAAATGGTATGTTACCCGTCCCAAATGGATCGGGTATAGGCGCTGATGGTGAACAGATCTCGGTCATCAACGATATGACAGCAATCCCAACTTTCATGGCACAATCCTTGTCGCAGGCGAAAGGGACATGGGGACATGCAGGTGCACAAGCTGTGAAGGGAGCGGCGTATGGTGCAGCCAATCTTGTGAGTGGCCAGAAGAAGGAGTAACAGTCGGCATACATGGTGCGGTACACTCGTAACAGGTTTTCCTGTGGTCGAAACCACTTCGCATATGGCTTGTCAATCGGAATCACTGCCCTTGCTCAGCATCTTCTATCAATTTTTCCACATCTTCTTCGCTGAAGCGGTGCATGAGCTTCTTCGCTTCCATTACTATGTTAGGCTTCGAGTATGTATGCTGTACTCGCTCGACATGCAAGACCGGCACGTCAAAGTCGTACATGTTCTTCCATTCGTTCTGCCCTTCTGCCATTATGTCCACCTCTTTGTAGTCGACTGTGCGTTTCTTCAAGACTTCGGCTACTCGTGCTTTGGCGACATCACAAAGGCCGCAGTTCGCTCGGGTGAACAATGTCAGCTGTGCGCTATACATGCGCAAGGCAAGGCTCGGACGCATTCTCTGGGTATGTACTTCGTGATTCGTTCCCTATAAGTCGGATAAGGACTGGATGGAGATATATGACTTGAAGAATTACCCAGCGTGCAAGCACTCCCACATGTACCATAGCGCCGATGGGCTGGCGCGTCTGGAATCCGGACCTTCAGGCTCATCTCCAGGGGAGGACGCCGATTTCTGCAGGGTGAAGCCACCTGCATACTTGGCAGGGACTTCCTCGGCAGGTCGCATGTGCTCGTCCCCTTCCGTGGCTTCCAGCACGGTACACCGATTCGCACTCCGCAACCCCTCTTCGACGATTGTGGTGTCTTGTTTGTGTGGTCTTGTGCTCAGTGAGAAGTACCGCTGCTTTCGCTGTATTCCAAGGTGTCGCAGTTATACACACCATGGGGGCAAGCAAAGCTAATGGTCACACTAATGGTCAGGTACCTTCCTTGCAGTACATAGACCTGGCTTACGACAGCTCAAAGTCCCTGGAATCCGCGCGAGAATTGGTCTATTGGATACAACCCAAGTGGAGAGACATTCCCGGAGAGGTACGGCTTACAGCTTTCAAAGAAGGCATAACAAACACAGTGCGTGGTCCTCCCTCTCCAATGCGCACATGCTCCGACTCACAGCGGCGCAGTTGCTCAAAGTTACCAAGGAGAGACCTGGTGCATCTTCGGACGAGACAGACAAGGATGCCGTCCTCCTGCGCGCCTACGGAAACAACACAGACATCCTAATAGATAGAGATCGCGAGGCCGGAGTCCATGCCCTCCTTGCCGAGAGAGAATTGGCTCCGCCATTGCTGGCAAGATTCAAGAACGGCTTGTTATACAGGTTCATCCCAGGAGAAGCTTGCACCCCACAAGACCTAACCAACAGCCCTATCTGGCACGCCATAGCCCGGCGTCTAGGAGAATGGCATGCCCGCATTCCTGTAGCTGCAGTCGTGGCTGCATCCCATGCACCACAGATGGAAGGCCATCATAACAATCAGCCCACGGACGGACACCCAGCCAGCAGCATCTCAACGAAAACGCCCAACGCGACTATCTGGAGTGTTATGGAGCAGTGGGTGCAAGCGTTACCGAGCTCAACAGACAAACAAAGAGCGAGACAGACCCTACTTCGCCAAGAACTTGAGCGTTCGTTCCACGAACTGGACAACAGTCACGGGCTTGGTGAGGCAGGTCTGGTCGTTGGTCATTGTGACTTGTTGAGTGGTAATGTTATCATCCTTGCGACCAGCCGTAGCCGTGATGGTAACGAAAATGATGCGGATGTGGCATTCGTGGACTATGAATATGCTGTGCCATGTTCTGCGGCATTCGACCTTGCCAATCATTTCGCGGAGTGGGGAGGTTTCGATTGCGACTATAACATGCTCCCCACACGCTCGATACGGCATGCTTTTCTCAAAGAATACCTTGATGCATATGGCCAGTATAGCTCAGAGAAAACAGCACCTACGTTATCGGTTGACGGCCTTACAGCAGAGGTTGATCGATACAGGGGTATGCCTGGTCTTTATTGGGGCATTTGGGCTTTGATCCAAGCAACAATATCCATGATTGATTTTGACTATGCATCATACGCTGAAGTCCGGCTAGGGGAGTACTGGGCGTGGCGGGCGGAGTCCGATAATTCGAGAGCAAAAGAAGGCAAAGAAATGCCTCTGCGGGAAAATAAATGGGCACAAGAGTGACGAGCACGCAAGATATCGTGTCGTGCCTGGGTGTTTGCTGGGCAGATTGAATAGAGGATCACTAGAGAAGAAGCGACTCCGTGTGATGCAAGAATTCAACATCTTGTCAGCAAGGTTAGTATATCTTTACCAGTTGTTGATCGACACAATACAGCAGGAGATTCCATGGTAGCGTGGCATCAAGCAAGCTTCATCACCGTGCTCAAACTCCGAGACTTGTTCTGCTCGGCTTTATCATTCGAGAGAACTGACAGACGTGTAACTATGTAACCATGCGACTACTGTGTACACAGGTAACTTGCACTCCTTGCGATCGTGGCCAAGAGGTTAGAAGATGTATCATAATTTCGACGCTACTGGTTTTGGTCGTCCACGCCGGCGTTCAATCTACCACGGTGGAGAATCTTGGAAGACCCATCGGACCAAACTTACGACGTGGACTGCCACTGGTGACGATGCTGCCAGTGCGACGGCGCTATGGCTTATAGACGTGGAAGTACGTTGGCTACAATGACTTGTCTGATGATGCTGATGCAACATATTGGACATGGCGATTACCAAGCATCTGCCATGCACAAACGCGCGAAAGAACGCACGGTGGCAAGCAGGGATAGTTTCAAAACAATGGCCCAGAATGGCAGGACGAATTGCTCGAGTATATGAGGACTCCAATGGTGATAAGCGAAATTGGTGTCGTCTAGGAGCGGGTTTTTCATACCAGTTTTACTACCTAGGGTACTTGGTCGATTCGTCTGCTAAATCAACAATGAGACAGAAATTCTGGTTCGCTTCCAGGGACATTATCCAACGAACAGGTCGATTGCAGGCTTACCACGGCTTCTCCACGACGTTCCAAGCAAGAGCTTGCTTTGGTCAGAGGTCGCAACCATGTTGCAGCAGATCTATCCGGAGATCCTGGTACAACCTGGTCTGCTTGCGTTTCACCACCATGATGAAGTCAGCAGTGGGCATCAGACGTCGACGAAGGATTTTGCATGTGTCGGCGACCTAGTCCGTACATGTCGACCGTGCAGTGAGGAAGAAGTCCTGTGTCTCGCTCCCAGCATTTACGTTTTCAGTATACACAATAGACAATGTTATCAAATTGTGTACATACCAATTCTGGGAACATTGCTCTCGAACTCGCCACAACAGAGAAGACAAATCGACCGGGGAGCGTGGTTGTACCATCTGCACTGTGATTCCCATAGGTGCTGCATGATCGTTTAGTCCTCTGAGAAACGAGATCCCTTTCATGAGCCATCTAGTCCAGTGGATGGGGAGCCGACAAGATTCCATCTACTGGTGGATTGCACTCGATGGTATTATCTCCATGATGCGAGCGAAGAGGCATTAGAGAGACGTACAAAGGCTCGTCGTGAAACGGGTTGCGAGAGGCATGAAGAGTTTACGAACCGGGCGCGTTCTGGAAGTGGAAAAGTACACCTCCTATGCATAAATCGACCAGCAGCGATTGAAGATGTAAGAGATGCGGTACAAGGTAGTGCAACTCCATACCGTCATCTGACAGTTAAGCCACGACTCATCGATACCTGCAGGGTCGAACACCTAACACAAACAAAGTGAGGCGAAAGGTCACACCGGATACAAGTGCAACTGCAGATATATGCTGGACTGTGAGGTTCATATGCATTGTATACGAGGCCCAGAACCGTGGAGTCACCAACGATTCAGACCGAACAGACGAAAGGGTCATGATGTAGTGATTGAAATCACGGATGAGCTTATCGGCGTGTATTGTTCGGATGTCCCCAGGTAACTTAGTTGCAGGATCTTGGCTGGTGGTTGGCGGCTTGCACGATCGGTTACAAATGCAGCACTGTATGGTGTGTGCCAGATGTCAACTTTGCTCTGCTTGAATGCGTGGAGAGACGGAGAACGAATGAGTGAGATAGAGGTCACTTGACTGACCCGTTCAGGAGGACGCCATGCTTAAATAGGCTTGGCCCGCATGCGCCGACTCACGACGGTGCAGACGGCATGTGCTTTCCGCATGGAATGGCCTGTGCATCGCCCGCCCGGCTGGCCCTTTGGCGGCGTTTTTGACAGCCTTTAGGCAAACGGAAGGCACTTCTCGGAAACGCATCCTCCTTACCTACCTCAGCTAGGTAGGTAGGCGTGCTCCAGTTCTTGCTTGGCACTGTGACACGTTCACTGGCAGTTCAAGCCTGAGTTGGACTCGGAAGTGCCCAGTGAGCATTGTGGGTCCCAGGTCTGTGCCACCGCAGTGCCCGCCTGAGTGCCAGTGCTTCCGTGCTTGCTTAGGATGATCGTCCGCCCCCGGCTCCCGCAGCTGCACCGCTCAGGCTGCCAATGCCAGTGCTCGTCCACTTCCCTCCCGTCTTCTTCTTGCGATCATCACTACTCCCTGTTTCCTCCTTCCTTGCTTCCTCGCTTCCTTGCTTCCTCGCTTCCTTCCTTCCTTCCTTCCTTCCTTCCTTCCCTCCTTCTTCTTACTTCCTTCCTGTGGCACCTACCCTATATCGACTTTCTTACTTTCTCAGTTGCTGCCTTTAGCAACTTATTTACCCTTCTCTACGTTCGGCTCCTTCACTGGTTGCTGTCCGCGCGTCGGGGTCGTTTTTCCGTATTCCCGACACTTAACGTCATTAATTACAATTCAATCTGTCCTCTTCCAACCCTACAAAGCACGCGTGGCAATTGTCGCCTTCGCTTGGAAGCAAGGCACACACAATATTGGAACCTTCGCCACCCAATTCCGCGCCACTGCCCTTCTCTACTCAGTTGCGACAACAGAACAGGCCATTCTCGTCGATCTTGCCCATAATCTGCACTTTGCGCCTTTTCATCGGCACCTACAGTCCGAAGAACCCAAGTATCTCGGCTGGCATCACGCGACGGACACTCCATCGTTGGTACTCTAGGAGTTCAGAAGAAACTTTATGGACGCCAGCATATCGTCTGCCGTTCGGTGACTAGGTGACGCCGATGCGCATTTGCCGGCCTACGTGGAGGATTTTTCGGGTGAAGGATCTACAGCAACAAACATGTTCGAATTGTTGTCGTGGAAGTCTGGTGTTCAATGTGACAAGTTCTCGCCACCAAGCCTGAACACGTTCGTTTCTCGGCAACCGTCTGCTCTTTTCAACAGCCAACCAAAGCTCAAAGAACTCAAGCGTAAACGCATAGACGATTCAGGTCAAACCTCATCGAACAGTGTGAGTTCGCAGACTCCGGACATTGAACATGCTATGTCGCCTAGCTCATCAAACACCACTTCTGCCTTGAACGAACGTCGAGACTTTACGGCTTCGCGGTCTTTGTTGACCCCTGCCAGTTCCCCAGCGGTCGCGGCCGTGTCAGATAACATATTGACCACCAACATGTCTCATGATAAAGCAAGCTCTCGGCTAGAACGTCGATCGCAGTCGCTGCAGAATAATATTCAGTCGCAAATTAATCTTGAGATCTTGTTGAAACACAAGGAGTTGCGGTTGATTGACCAAGAACTTGCTAAATGCCAAGTAACGCTCGAACAACTCCGGCGGTGCACAGAGATTCCATACCCGGCTACCATGCTTTCGGAACAAGTCAGCAGTGGCACGGGTCCAGCTCTTCGGAAGCAAACTTCCGGACCTATGGCACAGTCGCCGGCGCCATGGGGCGTTACAGATGGACCATATTCGAGGCATTACGCCAAGTGGCTTATTCCTGATGCCCGGTTTGACGGTGGAGAGTTGGATGTACGGTCTAAAACGGTTGGTGGTAAGATGCCTGCGAAAACAAGATCCAGCAGAGGTAGCATTGCGGAAGTTGGAGCGACAACTTCCAACTCGCGTACAAGTCGCGGCGGCAAGCTACATTCTCTTCCTGCAGGCTACGGTCAGCCCAAGGAGAAGAATTCAGGGCCAATGATATTGAAACGTAAATCGGATGGCGTCATGGTCAAGCTCGTATGTCCAGATTGTGCAAGACATGATTTCGGAAGCGCGCAAGGCTTCATCAATCACTGCAGAATTGGACATAGTCGAAGCTTTGCGAGTCACGACCAGGCTGCAGAGCATTGTGGAGAACCCGTTGAGTACGATGTGACCGGGGCCATAGTGGGCATTGAACCCGTCAGCAGCACGCCTGTGGCGAGTAATGTCCACCCTCTCATTCGATCAGCTCGCCTGCTTCAGCAGATGCCAGCGAGCCCAGTATCTCACGGTACTATGTTGGCTGGTCCGGAGCGTGTTTCTGCAGTCTCTTCCCAGTCTCACACGGTTTCACCAGATTTCCATGGATCTGGGCTTACTCCACATCTTTCAGCGCTTATCAAAACCAGGGGCTTAGGTCTGAACCTACAGGACCTCGTGAGTGATGCAAAAACTAAGATGGATTGTTTCGAATCTGAAGACGAGGATAGCATGGAACTGGATTCGCAAATCCCAGCTGCAGATCATGGTAATCATCCTCACGTCGCAGGCACCAAACAGCCGGCCAAGTCGACATCCTCTCCTGGACCATCTTTCCTTCTCAACAGCAGGATGCGAGTGCCCTCCGTCAACACTGCGCAAGTCGACGATCAATACAAAGCATCTGGTCTTCGTGGAGGTCTGGATATGGACGACTCTTCTCCTGCATACTCTCATGTCGGGGAAGATTTGGCGGCTCCGACCTTGGAACACTCCCCTACCACCGAATCCAACCAAGCCCCCAGTCTCGTTGACGACGACGAGGAATTTGAAGCACATTCGCCTGCGTCCAGTTCCGAGTCCGACAATGACGAAAATGGTGGCGAGGTCGATTTTGCAATTCATGACGATGAGCACGATCATGCCCATGTCCCTGTGTCTCCACCTGACGCTCAGGGCGGCTGTGGTACAAACGGCCCACAGCTCACTGCTAGAAGACCTTCTGCGATTCGGAGGGCCACAGGCACTAGGGAAGAGAGACATGTTACTTTCGTTAGTCCAAGTCCTGCAAGAGACATGGACGAACCAATAACAAAGAGGAGAAAGGCCAACGCACCATAAGGCGCAACTACTCACCTCAATCCAATTCACAAACATTTGTTTTAACAGCATTTTACGGAGCACGGCTACTGCTGGTTGCAATGCTTCTCATTGATTCAGCATTAGCGTTGGGCGATTACGATAGAAAGGTAAGGCGTTTCGGAGATAGACGGTGCCTTTCGTGGCTCACGAGTCACACGACAATGTACATAATCATCTATGGGATCACTATTGTAGGAGGATATGGGGAATACAGCTCAATGTGCATGCCAATCGAGGCAACATGCACTCATTTTAAACTCTACTCTTAACAAATCAATGAACAATGTTCAAACCCATGTGGCATAATACTTACACTTCTTAATGCTTCAATGATACCAGTGCAGTTAGAAAATGTCGCCAATCGTCTAACCAGTGCCATCATGTTGTGCATAGGGTATGTCAGGCTGTTTACCACCTACCTACATAATAAAGTGCACGACCTCGGTGGCGGTCACGTGATCCATATTCTATGCCACACTGCAAACACCACAAAATGTCCAAGCAACTTTTTCTTCTGCCTACAAAATCTTCCTGCGATTTTTCTGATCTCTCTTCTTTCCTTCCCTCATCATCAGTAGAGGTGTTACATACCATGTAAACACTTTACCGGAGCTCCACTACGGTGGCTTGCTGAGGGCTATTCTTTCACGTTCGGCAGGATTTGACCTGTTGGACAATCATGGATTTCCTTCCGTTCCCGGCTTCGCAGAACAGATCCCAGGCTTCGCCCTTTATCCCAACATATTATGGCTCTCGGACTAGTCGTGTCGCAGGGCTGTGGAGGAGTTGCTACAAACATAGACCCGAGGTCATCATGGATTGAAGAGATCGCGTGACGGGTGCGGTCGTTGTGCAAGAAACGGAGAACGGGACGTTGGGTGAGTTAGGCAAAGTTTTCCGAACTGCGCTGCGCTGCTGGTGGGTGCCTTCGACGGCTTATAAGCTCACAATTCTACCATGTCGAGGTTGAACCTCAAGGTTGGATTATCATGTCTTGCTGGCGCAATGGTAGCGCGCCAGACTTCTATACCAGAAATCTGGAGGCTGTGGGTTCGAGTCCCACGCAGGATGCTTCAAGTCTGTAGAAAATCTGATCATTTTCCCCCGAAGTTCTTGCTGCTTGGTCCTTGCTCCATTTCCGTAGTTGAGGTGTATCCGTGAACGATTCTAGTACTTCATGTAGTGCAACATGCTCCATGTTTGAACATTGCGAAACAAGATCTGTGGACATCAAAGCACACTGTACTTTTGTTCAATCACTAAGGTCCAGAATGCTCCGAGTATTGCCTGGTTCTCTCGAGTTTGGTAGTCAGGCAAGATGTTCAGCGCCACGCTATGCTTTTTAACAAGGGTCTTCTCAGTCGTCTCGTCGTAGCCTATTCTCAGACCGCTCAATCTATGCCCTCCCAGCCTTTCCGATCTGTATCCTTTCTCCGGTGTCCTTTTCGTCACTCCTCAACACGGTCCAACTCGCACCATCCGCCTTGACAAGATTCATCTCCAGCTTCGTGCCCATGATCTTAAACTGACTCTTCTGCGGATCGATGGCACCATACAATGGCACCACCTGCGCGAACCTCTTCCCATCACTGGTCGGCAGATCCAGATTCACACTCCTCCCATCCTGCGCAAACTCCACCTTCGCCCTCTCCTTGTCAATTCTCTTCAGATAAAAACTGACAATCACACTGGAACCCGTCTGGTAGAAATCATTCCTGACACTGTCCACTTTCTCCTCCGCCCCTGTCGAAGACGCCCCTTGCTTCTCCTTGCCCCTCTTCCCCACAAAGCAATGCCGCTTCCTTTTCTTGCAGCCCTCGATCTTCATGAATTCGTCAAACTCCAACACCCGCCGTTTACAGCACGTCCAGCCTTTGCTGCCCTCGTGGAACAGCGGCATGCCGGGGTGGTATATGCATTCCTCTTCATCTCTGTTGCCGCCAGTATAGTCTTTCCCGCAGCCTCTTCGCTTGCACGTAGCACCTTTCGTGGGCGAAGCATCGGGTTCGTCCGAATCCTCCTCCGGCGGCTGCGGTGTAGCCGGCTTCGAGGTCTGAGCAGTAGGTCCGAGCGGTGCTCGGCCTGGCGCAGGTACACCGTTCGTAGCAGAGACAGGCTTCGGGGGTTGCGGTTGCTCCTCTGTGGCTTCAGAGGCGGGCTTTGGTGTTGGGGCGGGCGTATCGTCGACAGTGGAATGCTTGCCTGTCGTACATGGTGGAATTTCAAGAAACTCGTCAAAGGTGAGAACGCGGGGTTTGCAGCATTTCCAGCCTGGGATGCGAATCAGTCTCTACCCCTACATGCTACGAGTCACCTTTGTTTGCTTTAGCTCATACCTTTTTGACCTTCGTGGAACTCGGGCGGACCGGGATGGTAGACGCATGGTTCCTCCGCGTCGGTGAACGTCTTACCGCAGCCCTTGTGAACGCATTTTTGTGCCATCTTGATGATAGAGAAATTGAGAGTGTTGAAGCGAACCAGCTACCTGGAGATAGTCATCTGAGCATGCATCAATCTCACTTCGACTTTGCATGTCTAAAAGATCCAACTGCACAGCCTTGGCATAGGATTCCAGAATAATCGATGTCATAGCGCAGCCTTGTGGAGGACTGACCACAGTACCGACTGTAATCACAACAAGTCTATTTGCCTGCCCGTGGCCTTGCGCTGCCGGACAATCGGGGTCTGACACACGGAAGGCTGGGTTATCGGCTCGTAGTCATCCAGATGTGCTTTTCGGTCGTCAAATTTGCGGATGAAGAGGTTCAGCTGTTGCGTCCTTGGATCAACGCATGGTCTTTTTGGTTCACCTTGCTGGAAGATATTTTGCTTCTTCAACCATCGCTGTGTTCACCTCCTCCGTCAGTGGCGAAGGGCCAGCCTAGACACAGTGAAACTGATCCAAATGATTAGGTATCACAGGGCAATGTGACAGTGTTGACGACACTGCTTCAATGCATAAATACCGAGCTTTGCTGAAAACATGTTCTCTTCCTTGCTCCAGCGAACTCCAGCTTGTCTGCGACGGCATCGCTCTGTGATTGCTCCGATGCAGGCGGCAGGCTTGAAATGAATTGAAAGCTGCAGTGAAAATGGTGCCATGCTATAATTCCCCAATCCACTGTACACGTTCGAGGTTATACTCTCACTGTTCGATGCCACTGTAGTTAATTTCAGGTTCTGATGCTTTCGGCAATCTATCTACTGAACCACCGAGCAGAACTCTGGTATGGCTACCCTACATGGTTCCCAGGAATCACCTCAGATCACCTGGGCCACCACGGATGATCTACTTAAGCATGATCCGTCCAGACTGCCGTCTCGAAGGTGCCCAAGATAGTCGCTGCCCTCGCTGGTGCGGAAGGGAGGGCGATCACGAATGTATTGAAGATGTATGCGTGCGGATCGACCTCGTAAGTTTATGCTAAGTTATCGAGATGGTCCAGAAGTACGACGTACACATTAACATATCGGGATCCAAGATGGCCTTTTTTGTCATCCCAAGGCATTTAGAAGGCCCTTGGTCTTCTCGGCAAGCAAGTGCAACACAGCGTGTTTTATACCTGCGCAGCACTGCGAGCTGCAGCCCATCCGTCTTCGCCTGTTCATTGCCTTTCCTGAGCAAGGTTACAATGTCGATCGCCTCAACAGAGCCACCAAGAAAATCCGCTTCGTTGCAGATACTCTACCGAAGGGCAATACTTTCGACCCACGGAATATCGGATTACAATGTGATACCTGGTCACGCTATTCTGTATAAGACGACGAGGGCTAGAGAGCGACAGAAACGGCTGTATGGAGGACGGTCTGCTTCCGCCTATCGATGTTACGACTACGAAAGGCATTAAGGTCGTTATCACAGAATTGACGTTCTCCAAGCAGTGGGTTCATCTAGAGGGCTGGACCTATCATGAATCTTTCGTCACATGGCTCATCAGCGTCATGCAGGCGTCAGGTGTTGAGGTGGTCGACCGTCCTCAGCCGAAGTCATATTCGCTACGAGAGGATACGACCTTTGGTGATTCCATGTTCACCGTCTCGATCATTCTAGCAAATGATATCGAAGTCAACGACAGTACCCTTGATTTGATACCAAACTACCGTTATCGAGGCGACAGACGGCCTGCTTCTTTCTATGCGGAGCAAGACTATTTCAGAGTTGATCAAGCAAGCGACGGCCCTTACCAACTCGTGCCAGAATGTCGCATGTGTTACGCTACCTTTAGCGGCTGGGATGACCTGAAAGCGCAATTTGAGGGGGAACCTTTGAGGGGGAACCAAAGCACAAGACGGCCTTTCAAACGAAGGAGGAAAACAAACTGTCTACCATAGGTTTGCAGCTCACGGCGGCCTTCACGAGTACTGGACCTGCGCTACCGAATTCAGATAGATAGATCGCCCTAAGAAACACCTTGACAAGTGTCATCCTCGTCGCCATGGAACCATTCTGAGATGCAGGCAGGACGATAGATGGTTCGACTTGTATCGGCAGTGTTGGTCAAAGAGCACACGATGGATGTGAAACAGGACAAAGGAGGAAGTCACCAACAAATTCTCCCCACTGTTATCTGCACGATAGCCATGACTATCTTGCTGTGAGACCATCGCAAAGACCACTGTCGCATTCGCGGGCCATACCGCCTAGTCTGCAATTCATTTCACTTCGGCACACGGCAATCTGACGACAACAGGGCACGAAACGCTGGTTGAATAAGGTCACAAGATTGTATTGACCAGAGTTCGCTGCGTATCCTTGTATGGCGTTGCAGCTCGGCACACAACGGCACCGGTGTAGCAAACCACGACATCATGTACAATAATGTGCTGGGCAAAACGCAGACACGTGGCAGGTTCTTCGTGGCAAGGTCTCTGCGCTGCAGACCAAGGGTCCATTTGATAGATCCGAAGTTGCTCAGTAATGAGTCGCCAAACCGCCCTTTGTCGTTGCACTAGTTGTGCTACAAGTTTTCCACGGGAACGATCCAAGCACAACACTGCATATAAACTATTTCTTCTGTGTGATGACGAATTCAGGCTGGATAAGAATGCAACCTTTGACAAGTGACTTGGCAATACGGGCGATATGCGTATGAAGCTATCTCGGACGATGCCAGATACGCTCCGGACTGTCAATCGTAGTTGGTACTAATTCTCCGACGTCTGGGATATCCCCCGACAAGCTTCTTTTTGCATGGTTTCCATAGTCAAGATGAACGAGAGACCTGAACACAGTGTTTGAAGTCGAGGCTCTGAGATGATCCAGGGGTTAGACCAAAGATGGAGCTATGCCGAATACGAACTAGGTAGGCGTCAAAGTAAGCTCTCTGCCGAGTTTCGCTTTCTGTTGGTGCATTTGAAGCCCCTGATTCTTAATTGGGGTGTTACAGGCCCATGCACACTTCCAATCACTTGCACCGTCTCCTCTTTGTCGGTCTGAGCTCCTATCTAAAATGGTCAATCCAAACCCCTGGTAAGACCTCGTAGCCATACATGCTCTTCCCAGCTGTGCCATCCCGCAATCTCCCCCAGCGGGCCGCGGTTCCCAGCCCGAATATGGTGGATCCTCATGAGTTTCCTATATGCTACCACATCTCTCATGCGTTCTGCCTCTCTTTCTTTTCGCAAAGCACAGTCACTCTTTTTCATAGTCGCTTCGGCTTCAGTCATTCCTTTCCAGTCACTCCTTACCAAACTTGCATTCTTGCGCAGCGAATTGATTTCGCTTGGACCGGTTCCAGAAAAGACTAGAAAAGCAAGCACTTCTTCACCACATAGCAAGATGCAGTTCAAGACTATCGCTATGGTTGTGGCCTCCCTGGCGTTGGCCGAAGGAAGGGCAACCAACATGAAACTCCGAGAAAGGCAGTACGGCAATGATACGATCAGTTGGGACTCGCCAAAAAGCTCGATTGTGGATGGTGTAAGCGCTACTTCGACCTTGGAAGACGGCACTGCTACAATCTCAATGGCATCAAGCTTGATGATCGACACTGCTATTCCGGAAACAACACCAAGTTCGACGGTGGACGCCGCTAGCCTGACCTCCAGCTCGGCACTTACCACTGAATCGGCTACCTGGGCTTGGACTTCAACCGTCGAGGCCGAGAACGCTACAAGCACGTCGTCTAGCAGCGTGGAAGCAAGCTCTCCCGTCGAGACGGTTGCTTCTCCTTCCTGGGATGTGACAGCATCGCCCATGACGTCCACTATCTCGACAGCTGTACTTCCCGTCAACACTTCGAGCAGCGAGATCTCAAGCTCTACTGTTGAAGCCATGACCTCATCGGGCTGGAACGCGACAGCATGGGCCACCACGTCTTCCGCCTCGACAGCTGCACTCGCCAACAGCACTTCGAGCACCGAGACCAGTTCGCTGCTTCAGACTACCAGCTCTCGAGCATGGAATGAGACGGACTGGCCCACAAAATCTTCAGTCTCAACAGCCGTGGCAGCTATTAGCACCACAAGCATTCCTGAGACATCCGTTTTTACTGCTACATCAGAGCAGGTCAGCACGACTGTTGAGGACTCGACGGTGACGTTCACAAGCGGTACTGGCGCATCCGCGACGGTGATCACCACCACGATTCACATGACTAAGACATTTACATTGACGAGTGTAAGTACAACGAACATATCGCACGTTCTTTCACTAATTTTCATAGACTGTTTACGCTACGATGACGAAACCAAGTGACAGCGCATGGCCAACCGGCGTACTATCTGCTCCGGCCAAACTGGCTGCTGTCAGCTCTGCTGAACCAACTACTACCACCACTATTCGATCCACCACAACCACGACTATAACAGTGCTACCGGTACAGTCTACTAACGCCGCTGCCGGAACTGGAGTGAGCCCAGTCGGCACGGGGGCACCCGCAGCTGGAGGATCTTCGGGAGCTGGAGCTGGAGCTGGAGCTGGAGCTGGAGCTGGAACTGGAGCTGCAATTGGTGCCGCAGCTGGAGCACAATCCTCCGCTTGTGGCGTAACTTACGTGACTATTAGGAGTGTGCTCAAGAGCACCATTACCGTCACAGCTACACCTACACCATCAACAACATCCAACGCCGTGGCAGCCATCTTAACATCCTCCGGTGTTAACACGGTTGCAGCTCATGTCTACACCTCGACCAACGGCACTATGACAACTAAGGGAAAGGTAGCTAGCACTGGCTTCTTGACTGTATCTAAATGGGCTGTACCGTCTGGCTGGAAGCCATAGGGAGTTCTTGCAGGGCAGGATTTGATACAGGGAGGGAAGATTCAATTCGATGTACAGACCTTATCTTGATGATGGCCCATGAGGCAGTTTTGACGAATGTACAAATGCAATGAACATATCGTCGCAATCCCAATAGCAATGACCCGATGTACGCTGCAAGCCACAGATCAGCGTCAGCTGGCAGGTTTAAGCCTTGTGAGCCACACTCGATCAAGCTTCCTGTGCCGCTTGCCATGTTTCGCTGTACGCGTACAAGAAGAATCGAACCAATGCGCAGCAATAGTGTTTGCATGCTGGGGAACGATGACGAGAGCGCGGATGTATCAACGGCATACCTAGGTAGGTGGAAGCTGGAAAGACCGAGAACGGAAATGTGTGGGCCTCGTGCCCCTCGATGCTGCCCCTCCATCACCATCTAATTCGCTTGACCCAATACCCCAACACCAGAATCCGGTTGTTTGTGTCGGCGCGATAGGTCGACCACATCGTGCATGACCAGCAAGTCCCCGCTCGATGATGCAGCACGCCTCAGCCAGAGCTCAAAGTCAAGGTTTGCGAGTGTTCCGCGACGACTGGCAGGGCGAAGCTCCGGTTATGACGCATTGGTGCCATCGGGTGCCACGTTGGAGCTCAGATGGCGTCAGACGTCAACCTGCCAGAGATACTTATACTCCGGAGCTGCTTCACTCAGCAGCGCAAGTACTCGGTACAACCTAACTTATCTAGAAATTCAGTCAAATCCCTCAACATGGAACAAGCAAGAAACGCCATCGGCAGCGTCCTCGGACACAGTGGACAACACGACACCGTAAGTCAACCCTCGCATTCTGAAAACTGTCTGCTAACATACTGTTAGACCGTTGACGAGCAGTATGTCTGATCTATAAGCCGTCTGGAAGTATAATTGACACGTTGAAAAGGGTCCGACCAGCCGTCACTGAGGAGGTTATCAAGGTGAGCTCGGCACCCAAATTGTGTTGTTTCAGCTGACAATCCTAGCCATCCCGCCATGAGGAGCAAACCACCGCTATTGACCGAGAGGTCCACCAGCACCACTACCACACCACCGTCCAGCCCGTGGCAGACCGTGAGGTTCTTCCGGAGCAGCACAAGCACCAGATGGCCGCCCCGGTAGAGAGAGAATTCAGACATGGTAATGAGGAGGAGGAGCGCGCCAGAGTAGCTGCTGAGCAAGCACAATTCAGAGACAGCCGTGTCGAGGAGAGCACACGCCTGACCCAAAGCCAGATGACCGAACAGGGCGAGCATACTCACCGTAAGTAATACAATCACCAGCACTAGGTACGATACTAATAATATTAGATCACGTTCATGAGACCGTCCAGCCAGTTGTCCACAAAGAGGTCGTCGCGCCAGAGGTTATTCACACCGTGAAGCCAGTTCACGAGACACATATTGCCCCATCCGAGCACCATGGTATCTCCCAGCTGCCAGTCAGATCCATTGACGAGTTCAAGTCTGCTGGCGGCAGCT
>Ga0210040_10003085_pt1 | contig 22823 bp, 22 predicted proteins | sample CryGeyCG12114_NA_FD_185462 | JGI IMG/M metagenome (GOLD analysis project Ga0210040, IMG submission 185462) | Groundwater microbial communities from aquifer - Crystal Geyser CG19_WC_8/21/14_NA (SPAdes) (version 2) | ecosystem: Environmental > Aquatic > Deep subsurface > Groundwater | place: USA...
CCCCAACACCGCGTCCTGCCTCCGCCTCGTCTCGGCACTTCTCGCCGAGTGCGACGAAGACTGGATGACAGGCAAAATCTATCTCAACTTGAAAGACTGATCTCATCATCCCAATGGAATCGCCTGCAAACTTTTACAGAAAAGATGTTGCACAATCCAGGCTACTGTCAAGCATATCCCGAGGATCGATAAAAACGCTCGACCCCCGTGGTCGTCGACGGTGATCTACGGAATATGCAGTTCGGAAGGCAGGTCGAGACTTGTGACAGAATAAGGCCGAAGTTGAACCTTACCAAACGGTAAACCAAAATTTTGCCAGGCTTCTCATAATTCGGTTCATGAGAGCCCCTATCGAGATTATTGAGGATGTTCCTCGGGTGTTGAGCCACATGGCCTATTTCCAGGTTATGTCGCAAGAGACGCTGAGCCGGCTTGGCGAGAACTCGCACGTTATAACCTTGAGGAAGGGTGACTTATTGGTGGCCAAAGGGGCTACGGATGTTCGGCATGTCTATGCCGTACTGGATGGCCAGATTCATGTTGGGTTGCCCACGACCGACAGTATCCGGTCGGTTCACTTTATCGAGACAGGCATGACCTTGGGCGAATCCGTTTTGTTGTCGCGGACGGAACCGCCCTATCAGGCGGTCGCTACCCGCAAGAGTCGCGTTCTCGCGTTAGACGGCGATCGTTGGCTAAAGGAAATTCAATCGGCCCCCGGCTTGGCTTGGGAGGTGCTCAAGCACCTGGCGCAACGTCGTCTCGGGACTATGCATACGCTGGCGGTGAGTTCGCGGCGGACCGATCTGTCGCGGGTGGCGGGGTTTATCATGGGCTATCAGCCCAAGCTGCAAAGCGAAAGTTTCAGTATTGAACTGCCAGCTAGAAAACTGGATATAGCCGCCAATCTGGGTATGACGAATTCGAGTTTCTCGCGGGCGTTACAGTACCTGAGACAGAACGACATCATCGAAGTTAAGGGCTCGTTTATTCGCGTGCTGAAGGTCGCTTTACTCGAACAGGCAGCACAGGGGCATAGAGAGTAAACTGGTGCGCGGACCCAAACGCCGCTTGCCCTTAAAGATTCAAACATACCTGAGCATGACCATGGCGGCGCCTGGTCGCCTGTAAGACAATGATGCCATGCGCGCCATCTCCTGGAAGGTTCTACTCGCTTACGCCCTGGGTTGTCTGGTCCTGGACGCGGTCAGTCATCCCCAGACCGTGTTGCCCCTGGCGCTCGCCTCCTGGACGCCGCCGTCTGGCCTGTCGCTGGCCTTTTTGCTGCTCTATGGCCTGCGCTATATCCCCTGGCTGGTGCTGATCACCTTTCTGATCGGCCTGCCGATCAACGGCCCGGCATCCGACTGGTTCACCCCGCTCTCTGCGGCGACGATATTGACGTTATGTCATGGCGGCCTGGCCGTCTGGCTGAAACGCGGCCTGGGCATAGACCCGCACTTTCGCAGCCTGCGCGACCTATCCTGGTTCCTGGTGGCGGCGGTGATCGCCGCCTGGATCGGTTCGGGCGTGCATGTATTCAACGAATATTTGCACGGTGGTCCGGAATCCGCCAGTTGGCTAGCCGATCTGGTCAATTACTGGGTCAGCGACCTGATCCGTTTGCTGGTGGTCGCGCCGCTGGTGCTAGTCCACGCCAACGACCACTGGCGGGCCTGGCGGCCGACCCGCGAGATGTTTGTTCAAGCCGCCGCCATCGCCATTGCCCTGTGGGTTATTTTCGGGCTCAAGTACACAGACCAGTTCAAGTTCTTCTACCTGCTGTTTCTACCCTTGATCTGGATCTCGATGCGCCACGACATCCATGGCGCCACGGCGGCCCTGGCGGCCACCCACCTCGGGTTGAACGGCATTTTGGAATGGCTGGCCCTGCATGCCATCACGGTGGTCGAGTTCCAGATGCTGATGCTGGGTCTATCCCTGACCGGCCTGTTCCTGGGCATGACGGTCACCGTGCGCCGGGCAGCCGAGGAACGACTGCATCAGCGCGAGGCCGATCTGAACCAGGCGCTGCGGCTGGCGGCGGCGGGCGAGATGGCCCAGGCGCTGGCCCATGAGCTGAACCAGCCGCTGTCGGCGCTGGCCAATTACGCCCAGGCCAGCCGCATGATGCTGGCCGACCTGGAGCGCAATGGTCCGCTCCTGGCCGACACCCTGAACAAGATCGCCGACGAGTCGGCTCGCGCCGGCCAAGTCATCCATCGACTGCGGGAATTTTTCCGGGGCGGCATGATGCATATGGAAACCTGTTCGGTCGCCGAACTGGTGGAAGAAAGTGTCGCCCCGCTAGGCAAACGAGCTGAACGTTATGGCATCGAACTCAAAATCGACCTCCCCGGCAATCTACCCGTCATTGCCGTCGACCGGGTGCAAATTGCCACCGTGCTGCTCAACCTGGTGGGCAACGCCATCGAGGCCTTGCGCAACAACACAGCCGCCGAGCGAGCAATCAATATCGAGGCCGAATATGCCGCCGCCGATATGGTCCGCATTTGCGTCAGCGACAACGGCCCGGGCATCGCCCCGGAAATCCGCGACCGGCTATTCCAGCCCTTCGCCACCAGTAAGCCGGAAGGCATGGGCCTGGGGCTGGCCATCAGCCGAACCCTGGTCGAAGCCCACGGTGGCATGCTGAATCTGGTCAGCGGCCACCCGACCCGGTTTTGTTTTAACCTGCCGAGAGGCAACCAAAGCGACGAAAGGTCTCGCCATAAACATGTCTGAACCCGCTGTCTACATCGTCGACGACGACCACTCAGTGCGCGACTCATTGGCCTTGCTACTCAATTTTCGCGGCTTTCGCACTTACCAATTCGCATCCGCAGAGGCGTTTATCGAGGCCTGGCGACCCGACTGGCGCGGTTGCCTGCTGCTTGACCTGCGCATGACCGGCATGGATGGCCTGGGCCTCCAGCAAATCCTGATCGAACGCGGTTCCCGACTGCCGGTGGTCTTCCTCACCGGCCATGGTGACATTGCCCAGGCGCGCACCGCGCTCAAGGCCGGGGCCGTGGATTTTCTGGAAAAGCCCATCGATCATGAAGCACTGTTCAACTCACTCAACGAGGCCATGGTCAAGGACAGCGAGTTGCAGGTCGAGGAGCAACGTCTCGCCGATCTGGGGGGGCGCATCAGCCGCCTGAGCGACCGCGAACGGCAAGTCATGGATCGCGTCGTGAGCGGCCAGCACAATCGTGAGATTGCCGCCGAATTGGCGATCAGCCCTCGTACCGTCGAGGTTTTCAAGGCCCGCATGATGGAAAAGATGCAGGCCCGCAGCGTGCCCGAACTGGTCAAGCTGGTCATGGAAATCGGCAATGGCAAGACCGAGTGAACCCAAATCGCCTGGTTTGTATGTGTTTCCCTTACGGGTACTCCCGGATTCTTTTCCCGATTAAGCAGGATAAGATGCGCTTCACGTCGGTAATACATGTCTCTGAGCAGGGCATCTGCGGTTGACGATCGCAACTATCGAGGGGCGGCGCATGCCGCCCCCTTTTTTTTGGCAGAATGTCGTCGTCCATGCTACCAGCGCTCGCTCTCATGACCCATTCAAATTCAACCTTCGGCCTGCTCATCATCGGCGACGAAATCCTCTCCGGTAAGCGGCTGGACCGCCATTTCCAGAAAGTGCGCGAAATCTTCGCCGCCCGCGAACTGGCCCTATCCCAAGTAACCTATCTCGGCGACGATCGCGCTCGACTAGCCGCCTTCCTGCGCGCCAGCTTCGCCGGCGAGGATATCCTGTTCAGTTGCGGCGGCATCGGCGCGACGCCGGACGATCATACCCGGCAGGCGGCGGCCGCCGCGCTAGGCGTTCCGCTCATACGCCACCCGGAGGCTGAGGCGCTGATCGCCAGCCGCATGATCGAAGTTGGCCAGCCAGTCACCCCCGAGCGACTGCAAATGGGCGAATTCCCCGCCGGCGCCACGCTCATTCCCAACCCGGTCAACCGCATCCCTGGCTTCTCGATTCGCGAACATCATTTCGTACCCGGCTTTCCAGAGATGGCCTGGCCGATGATCGAGTGGCTACTGGATAACCAGTATCGTGACCGCTTCCATCGCTACCATCAGGTTGAGCGGAGCATGATCGTGCGCGGTCTGGCCGAGGCGACGCTGACGCCCTTGATGCTAGGGATCGAACGCGATTACCCTGGCGTCAAGGTCTTCAGCCTGCCGCATCTCAATGTCCAACACCCGGACGACTACACCATCGAGCTGGGGGTCAAAGGCCCAGCAACGGCCATCGACATTGCCTTCGTCCATCTGCGCACAGGCGCCCTGACGCTGGGCGGAAACATCGAGCAGGTCGCTTCGGCCCAACATGGGTTGGCCTGAATAACGGCACCCGCCGTTTCTTCAAGCTTGATGGGCCGCCATATCCAGGCGAGTCTCTGGAAATTTTGTAACCAATCAAGCGTCATTTTCCCCCATAGCGATCCATTGCAACTGTGTTGTAGACCGACGATGGCCTACTCCTTCACCATCTGCCCGTCCTCCATATGCCAAACGGTGTCGAAACCCTCGATCATGCGCACGTCGTGGGTCACTGCAATCACCGCCGTCTGGCGCTCGCGTGCGATGCGCTTCAACAGTTCCATCACCTTGGTGCCGCGCCCGGTGTCGAGGGAAGCGGTCGGCTCGTCAGCGAAGATGAGCGGCGGCGAGTTGGCGAGGGCGCGGCCGATGGCCACCCGCTGTTGCTCACCGCCGGAGAGATTGGCCGGCAACGCCTTGGCGCGGTGGCCGAGTTCAAGGAAATCAAGCAGCTCGCCGGCTCGCTGGCGTGCCGCGCGCCCGGACACGCCGTTGATCTCCAAGGCCACGGCGATGTTGTCGCGTGCGCTAAGGAACGGAATCAGGTTGTGTCCCTGGAAGATGAAGCCGATGTTTTCGCGCCGGAAACGGCGTTCGTCCACCCCCATCCAGGCATTGTCGTACACCGTCTGCTCATTCATCACGATGCGCCCGGTGGTCGGCTCAAGAATCAGGCTGATACACAAGAGCAGCGTGCTTTTGCCGGAGCCCGAGGGACCGAGCAGCGCCATCAGCTCACCGCACTCGACCGAGAATGAAACATTCCGGAGCGCCGTGACCGCCGTTTCGCCGTGACCAAATATCTTGCTCAGGCCTTCAACTTGCAGGATGGCCATGTCAGCCCCCGAGCGCCAGCGACGGCGGCGTACGCAACGCATGAATGATCCCGACCAGGCTCGCCAACATGCCGCCGACGAAGAACACGCCAAAAGTGATGAGGGTTTCGTTGGGCAGCAGCACGAGCGTGCGTGGGAAGCGGTCATGGGTGAGGTTCACCAGCGCCCAGGCGAAGGCGAAGCTCGCCAGCGTCAGCACCACCGACTGTTCGAGGATCAGGCGCACGATCACCCAGTTGGCGGCGCCCATGAGTTTGAGGGTGGCGATGGTCTTGATCTTCTCCACCGTCAGCACATAGATCAGCAGAGCGATGATCACCAGTGACACGATCACCAGCAAAACACGGAACAGCCCGAGGATCGCGGTCATTTTCTTGAGCTTGCCTGCAAGCATCAGATCGCGTTCCTGTTGGGTCGTGTAAACATTGAAGTAAAGCCAGTCCTCGATGTGGCGGCCGACCTTGCGGGCGTCCGCCCCGTGAGCGAGCCTGACCAGAACCGCACTGATCGTGCCGCTGCCACCACTGAGCAGAGGTAACAACTTTGCCGCCTGCGCCGGGGTATAGCCCGCGCCCTCCAGTCGCTTGCGGTCGGCGGCGAGGGTTGCTTCGTGCGCGCGGTTGTCCTGCTGGTAGAGCACTTCCTGCGCATCCGGCAACGAAAGGTAAAGTAGCGGATTGCCGCCGGAGTCCACGGCGCCTTTGGTCAACCCGACCACGCTGTAGTCATGCACGCCAAGCTGGATGCTGTCACCAAGTTTTAGGCCGAGTTTCATGTCCACCACCGTCTCGTAGTGTGCCCAATTGATAGACCGCCCAGCGACCAGAGGTCCGGGGCCGCCGAGACCGCCAAAGACGTCGTAGCCAATGATGGTGAACTGCTGCCCGCGCCCTGCCGCCTCGCGCTGCACCGCGTAGATGATGAAGGGGCTGGCCTGAGCCACACCTGGCGTGGCAGCGACGCTCTTCCAGGCGTCCTCCGGAATGCGCGACTGCTCGTTGAACGGCCCGCCGCGCCGGTATTCGACCACCCACAGATCGGTAGCGGTATTGTCGATCAGCCATACCCCGTCCGAGGTGTTGCCCTGAAAGATACCGTTCATAATCAGCACAATGGCCATGAGCAGGCCAACCCCCAGAATGGTGGCAACGAACTTTCCGACGTGGCGCTGCACGTCCTTGATGGCGAGATCCATGTCAGCCTTTCTCGGCACGCACCCGCGCGCCTGGCTTGATGGTTTGCGCCGCGCGCACGATGGCATCGCTGGCGCTCAGGCCCTTTATCACCATGACCATACCGTTGCTAGAGAACCCAGTTTCGACCGGCTGGAAGCGCGCCCGCCCGTCGCGCGCCACAAGCACCCCGGGTTGCCCGTCCTGGCGGATCACGGCCGAGGCCGGAATGAGTAGACCGCGCACGGTTCCCACGCGAATCGCGACTTTTGCCTCCTGATCGATGGCGAAGCGCGCCGGCGGCTCGTCGAAGGCGATCTCGACCTCGAACTCGCGCGCCGCAGCATCGGCCTCCAGGCCGATGCGCGCTACCTTGCCGGCGACTTCACCGCCAGTGCGCAGCCGGATCACCGCCGGCATCCCCGGCTGTACGCGCCCGGCCTCGGTCTCGTCGATACGGGCGACGGTCTGGAGTGTGGCCGGGTCGACCAGGCGCAGGATGGGCGCACCAGGTGCGGCCGTGTCGCCCGGCTCGGCGAGCCGTGCGACCACGATGCCCGCCATCGGCGCACGCAGGTTGGCGTAGCTCGCCTGCGCCTCGGCCAGCTTGAGCTCCTGTACCACCGCCGCAACCTCCGCCACCTTGGCCTGACGCAGCATGGCTGTCGTGTCCATAGCCACCGCGCTGATATAGCCTTTCTCGAACACCTCGCGGTCACGCCGTTGGTTGCTCTCGGCCAGCGCTAGGTCGGCCCGGGCGCGGGCCAGTGACGCCGTCGCCGAAGCGACGCGCGCCATAAGATCGCGGTCATCGAGTCGCACCAGCACCTGGTCCTTGCGCACGCGGTCGCCAATATCGGCCTCAATGGCAACGACCACCGCCGTCACGCGCGCGGACAGCGTCACCGGCACGCGCGCCTGAACCCGGCCCGGCCCGCGGACGAGTTCGTCGAGCGTACCTACGCGGGCCTTGACCACCGCGACCGTTTGGCCGCCCTTGAGCCACCATCCGACCGCCGCCGCCAGGGCCAGGACGACGACGAGCGCGATCAGCACGAACTTGCGCGAAATTTTCATTTTGCTCATGGTTTTTCTCCAGTGACGATCGGGGACTTGCCGAGCAGTCGGTCAGCGCTCGCGCGCGCCACGGCATAGGCAGCAAGCGCCTGAGACCGGTCGGCCTCGGCGCGGGCGAGATCGGCCTGGGCGGTCAGCACGTCGAGGGCGGTCGCCTTGCCAGCGCGGTACAGGCTTTCGGCCGCGCGTGCGGATTCGCTGACTACCCCGATGCGCTCGACGGCCAATGTGGTATCCGCCTCTGCCGTGCGCCACACCGACAATGCCTGACGCAGACGGGACTCCAGATCGATACGCGCGCCGCGCTCGGCCTCACGCGCCTCGCTCAGCGCCGCCTGAGTCTTGGCGACGCCGGCATCGATCGCGCCGCCATCGTAGAGTGGCAGTTCGAGGAAGATGCCAGCGGTCCATTCATTGGCGTTGCCACCAATGTTGCGGTCGCGGTTACCGACACCGCCCTGAAGGCTAACGGTTGGCTGGCGCGCGCCGCGTGCGGCATCGAGGTTCCGTTCGGCTTGGGTGATCTGGTGCTGAAACTGCCGCAGCTCGGGATTTTGTGCCCGTGCCTCGGCCAAGGCCACCGGCTCGGGCAAAGGCGGCCCAACCTCACTCGGCAAAGCTCCATCCACCTGAAAGTCGGGTGACTCGCGGCCCATCGCCGCCGTCAGCAGGACTTGCGCCGTGGTTTCGAGTTCCTCGGTGCGGGTCAGCGCCGTTGCCGCATCAAGCCGCGCACTGCTCGCCTTCAACAGGTCCAGGCGGGTCGTCTTACCGGCATCGAACAGTACACGGGCGAGTTTTTCGAACTCGCGCGCCCGCGCCATCGCTTCCTGCGCCGCCTGTGCCAGCGCACGCGCCTCCAGCACTCGGTACCAGGACTGGATAACCTGATAGGCAATATCGGTTGCAACGGTGTCGAGCCCGGCTTGTCGGACGGCCACGGTCTCCCGGGCGGCTTCGCCTTTGCTGCGCGTGCTGCCGTCACGGAGCAAATGCCGCACGCTCAGGCCAACGAATATCTCGCGCTCGTAGAGCGGGCTGGTAGTGGCCGCGCTAACCGGACCGAGCCGGTCAGGGTTGAGTCGGTTGTAATAGCCGCTCGCCGCGAGGCGAGGCAGCAGCCCGGCTCGCGCCGTCCGATAGTCTGCCTCCGCCTGGGCCAGGCGGCTCTGCGCGATGCCCGCGACAGGGTTGCGGACTAGGGCTTCGGCGATGGCGGCGGGCAGCCCGAGCGCCGTCACCCGCGCCTCAGCGGCGTTCGCTACTACCTGCACTGTGGCGAGCATGAGTCCCAGCAAGGCTCGGATGTATGGCATGAGCGATTCCCACAACATGTTTATCTCCAGAGATTCAATCTGTCCGAGTCAGTCCGTCATTTGCAGTTGTGATGCAATTTCCACTTCTCGGCATGGCCCATGGCGACCGCCCAGTCCGGCGGCTTGCAGTCGCTTGCCGCCGCAGTGTCGGGAGGCGCGGCGGCAGGCGCAACGGTCGTGAAGGATTGCGCGACGGCGACCATGATGCCCAGAAACAGCATGACCACGGTTATGTGTGTGGCTCCGATATTTTGGCTCTCATGGCGGACAAGGACTTCGCAGGCGCCGCCCGGACATAGCGCCGCCTTGTCCTTGTGAAACAGGTTGTAGACCTTGCAGGCAAGGCAGATGCCGAAGGCGCTCTCGAAGAAGAGCAGCGTCAGGCAAGTGGCGCAGATGATGAGGTTGACCGGGCCAATCACGTTGTTGAGCACGATGAGATACAGCATGGCCACCGCCAGCGCGAAGCCGAAGGCCCAGGCGAAACGTTTTTGCGACGCACCGGCCCATTCCGGCGTCTGGTTCCGCACCGCGAAGCGGCCCAGGATCATGCTTGGCGAGAACCTCGGGTTGACGAAGACGCGGATGCTGAAGTCGATGAGAAAGGCAATGACGAAAATCTGTGTCAGGCGAAAATTGCCCATCAGCCAGGAATTCATGAACGAAACCAGGGCGAAGAAGAACAGGATGCCGGCGGCGGCGCGCACCTCTCGTTCGTTGAGCACGGGTACTTCATAGTTGGCCACCGTTTCACCAAAGGCGAATAGTTTATTCATGCGTTCTTCCTTTACCCAAGACGGATTCCTATTTCACCGCAACTGCACCTGCGTCGCATTGCGGACAGGTATCGCATTGCATCGTAATGTTGCACGGTGTCGGCTTGTTACATTGCGTTACAAAAACCCCGTCGAGAGGGGCAAAATATCACCATGGAGAATCGTGACTGCGTCCTTGTTGTCGATGATGATCCGGAAATACGTCGCCTGCTGGCGGATTATCTGGAGCGCAACGGCTTTACGCCCATGGCCGCCCGCGATGGGCGCGAAATGCGCCAGGCGCTGGAGCGCCATGCCATTGATCTGGTGGTGCTCGATCTGACACTGCCCGACACCGACGGTCTAACCCTGTGCCGCGACCTGCGCGCCCATTCAAGCCTTCCGGTGCTGATGCTGACCGCGCGCGGCGAGGAGGCCGACCGCATCCTCGGCATCGAGATGGGCGCCGACGACTATCTGGTCAAGCCGTTCAGCCCACGCGAACTGCTGGCACGGATCAAGACCATCTTGCGCCGCACCCGGGCGCTGCCGCCCAACCTGCGTCCCGAATCGCAACGCTGTCTGGCCTTCGCCGGCTGGCAACTGGATACGGCGACGCGAGTGCTGACCGCACCTGATGGCGTCGTGGTGTCGCTGTCCGGCGGCGAATACCGACTGCTGCGCATCCTGCTCGAACATCCCAACCGGGTGCTCAACCGTGACCAGTTGACAGAACTGATCCATGGTCGCGCGGCGGATACCTACGACCGGGTTATCGACGTACAGGTGAGCCGGTTGCGGCAGCGGCTGCGCGATGACAGCCGCGAGCCGCAACTAATCAAAACTCTGCGCGGCGAAGGTTATGTTCTGGCGGCCGCAGTGGAAGGGTGCGCAACGTGCGGCTGATGCCCACATCGCTGTTCGGCCGGCTAACGCTGATCCTGGTCGTGGGCCTACTGGCAGCGCAATTCGCCACCTTGTGGTTCCACCTGGGTGATCGGACGCTGTTGTTTTCGCGTGGCGAATACCGGGCTGCCGGACTGCCTATTCGCTTCTGGATTCACATGGCGCTGACGCTGACGGCGGTGATCGCCGCCTCGCTGATCGCCGTACGCATGGTTACTCGCCCCATTCAGCGTCTGGTCGAAGCGGCCGACGCCTTTGGCCGCGATCTTGACTCACCGCCGTTGTCAGAAACCGGATTGACGGAAACACGCCACGCCGCCGAGGCATTCAATCGTATGCAGAGGCGCCTGCGGCGCCTGATTGCTGAACGTAGCCGGGCACTTGCTGCCGTTTCCCACGACCTGCGCACACCGCTCACTCGCATGCGCCTGCGCGCTGATCTGGTCGAGGATGAAGTTTTGCGTAGCCAGTTTGACACCGACATCGACATCATGCAGACCATGGTCGAGGCTACACTGGACTACCTGCGCGGTTTACGCGATAACGAGCCGATTCAGAACATCGAGATCGAAGCGCTGCTGGCCAGCCTAGTCGCCGATGAGCAGGCGCTGGGCCGGCCGGTGACACTGGCCGAAGTCCGTGCAGCTCACTACCCCGGACGCCTGTCAGTACTGAAGCGCGCCCTCGCCAACCTGGTGGACAACGCGGTGAAGTACGGTCACGAGGCCAACCTCTCCGTTGTCGATACGCCTACCGCGCTGTGCATCCTTATCGAGGATCGCGGTCCCGGAATCGCCGACATCGATCTGGAGCGCGTCGTCGAACCCTATGTGCGACTGGAAACTTCACCCAATGGCACCGCCGGTGGAATTGGCCTGGGGCTGGCCATTGCCCACGATGCAGCGCGACTGCATGGCGGCGATCTAAATCTGGAGAATCGCACCGAGGGTGGCCTGCGGGCGCGGCTAGTGCTGCCTCGCAAGACCTTCACTGCCGAGTGAATCTGTCAGACTCCTAGGTGGTGGGCGCCGCAGGCGCTGCCTGCATGGATACACACGGGATGGCCAAAGTGCAGACCTCTTACATTACCCTCGTCCGGGCGCAACCTTGTTCACGCCGCCCAGATCGGTCGCCAGCACCGCCTGACGGACTGCTTCGATGGCCTTGGGTCGCGGGAAACTCTTGCGCCAGGCGATGGAGACCAGGCGCGAGGGCGGGGTGTCCTTGAATGGCCGCAGGGTCAGCAGATCATCATCGACGTAGTTCATCCGGGTCGCGGTGCAGGGCAGCACGGTAACACCGACGCCGCTGGCGACCATGTACCGGATCGTTTCCAGCGATGAGCTTTCCAGGGTCTTGGCCAGACCGCCGCTGGCGGTGCGGTTGAGGTACGGACAGGCTTGCAGGACCTGATCGCGGAAGCAGTGGCCGGTACCCAGCAGCAGCATGTTTTCGGCCTCCAGGTCGGCATTGCTGACCGATTTTTTCTTGCGCAGGGGATGCGCGGCCGGCAGGGCGACCAGAAAAGGCTCGTCGTACAAAGGCAACGACAACAGACCGGGCTGGTCGACCGGGGTGGCGATTAGCATGGCGTCAAGCTCGCCCTGGCGTAGCTTTTCAGTCAGCACCTTGGTGTAGTTTTCTTCGAGCAGTAGCGGCATCTGCGGCGCAATCTTGTTCATCTCCGGGATCAGCCAGGGTAACAAGTAGGGCGCGATGGTGTAGATGACGCCGAGCCTGAGCGACCCGATCAGATCGTCCTTGGCCACCGCCGCCATGTCCTTGATGGCGTCAACCAACTCCAGGATGTGTGCGGCCTGCTCGGCCACCCGCTCGCCGGCCGGCGTGACGCCGATCTCGCCACCGCCGCGTTCGAATAGCATAACGCCAAGCTCATCCTCCAGTTTTTTGATGGCGACGGACAGGGTCGGCTGGGCCACGAAACAGGCCTCGGCGGCGCGGCCAAAGTGGCGCTCGCGGGCGACGGCAAGGACGTACTTGAGTTCGGTCAGGGTCATGGCCGCTATTGAATCACGCTCGCCGGTCTCAAGCGAGATCGGCGGCCAGCGAAGCCCGCAGGTCGGCCGGCGCTACAAGATCGACCCGATAGTCTGGATGATCGATGCCGGCGTGGATGGCCGCGCCCGCCTTCACCGCCGCGACCATCGCCGGCGTCAGCTCAAAGCGCATGAAGTGGACCGAGGCGGTCTTGTCCGGGCTGCTCCGGTCGAGGTCTTCATTCGCGATCGGGAACACCTTGTCGTAACCCTGCACCCGCAGCCAGACCGTATCCTCGATGCCGACCAGCCGGGCCAACATGGCCTTGCGCGCTTCGGCATCGGAATATTCCACCATGAACGTGGCCTTCCAGTTGTGGCCGTCGGGGATGAGCGGGTTGTAGACATCCAGCTCGTCCTGTATGCCTTCCGCCTCGAAGATGCGTTCCAGGCGTAGCATCTCCTGCACCTGATACTGCATGGTCAGGGCATCCTCGAAATAGAGGGCAGCGTGTTCGCCCAGGGCCAGGCGACGGTGCTTCTTGTGCGCCATGACCTGGGCGCGGAAATCGGGCCGGACGGCGGCATATTTCTCCAGGGAGTACAGATCGTCGCGGGTCAGTTTGCTCATCGTGATTCCTTCCGTTTTCATCCGTGCGCGATCACTTTGTCGGTGAAGAGGTAGTCGCGCAGTTCCTTGTCGAAGCGGGGATCACGGCGCCGAATCCACTCCAGCACCATGGCCGCGTGTTCCTTCTCCTCGTCGCGGTTATGGGCTAGTATCGCCCGCAGGTCGGGGTCGCCGCAGGCGTCGACGCGCTGGTTATACCAGTCCACCGCCTCCAGCTCTTCCATCAGCGAGACGATGGCGCGGTGCATGTCGCGGGTTTCCGCGCTGAGTTGTTCGACGGCCTCGTGGTAGCCTTCATTTGCCATTTTGTTTCTCCTTTAAATTTGGTTCTCTCCGCCGAGCTCACGCGAGGTCGAAGCGATCAAGGTTCATCACCTTGTTCCAGGCCGCTACAAAATCATGGACAAACTTTTCCTGCGCGTCCGAGCTTGCATAGACCTCAGCCAGCGCCCGCAGCTGAGAGTTCGAGCCGAAGACCAGATCGACGCGGGTGCCGGTCCACTTCTTTGCCCCGGTCTTGCGGTCGGTGCCTTCGAACAGGTCTTCATCCTTCGACAGCGGCTTCCACTCCGTGCCCATATCGAGCAGGTTGACGAAGAAGTCGTTGGTGAGCGTCCCCGGCCGTTGGGTGAAGACGCCATGCCGGGACTGTCCGGCATTCGTACCCAGCGCGCGCATGCCGCCCACCAGCACCGTCATCTCCGGCGCAGTCAACTTCAGCAACTGCGCGCGGTCGAGCAGCAGTTCCTCGGTCGAAACGGAGTACTTGCCCTTCTGGTAGTTGCGGAAGCCGTCGGCGATCGGTTCAAGCACGGCGAAGGATGCCACGTCGGTCTGTTCCTGCGCGGCATCCATGCGGCCCGGCGTGAAGGGAACCGTCACATTGTGACCGGCCTTCTGCGCCGCCTGCTCGACGCCGGCACAACCCGCCAGCACGATCAGATCGGCCAGCGAGATTTTCTTGCCGCCGGATTGGGCGGCGTTGAACTCGCCCTGAATGCGCTCCAGCGTCTTGAGCACCTTGGCCAGTTGCGCGGGCTGGTTGACCTCCCAATCCTTCTGCGGCGCGAGGCGGATGCGCGCGCCGTTGGCGCCGCCGCGCATGTCGGAACCGCGGAAGGTGGATGCCGAGGCCCAGGCGGTCGAAACCAGCTCGGACACGGATAGGCCGGACGCCAGCACCTTGGCCTTAAGCGCCGCCACATCCGTGTCGTCGACCAGCGGGTGATCGACGGCGGGGACAGGGTCTTGCCAGAGCAGGTCTTCCTTCGGCACTTCGGCACCGAGGTAACGCGACTTCGGCCCCATGTCGCGGTGGGTCAGCTTGAACCAGGCGCGGGCGAAAGCATCGGCAAATTCGTCCGGGTTCTGGTGGAAGCGGCGCGCGATTTTTGCGTAGGCCGGATCCATGCGCATCGCCATATCGGCATCGGTCATGATGATCGGCGCCTTCTTCGATGCATCGTGCGCGGCCGGCGCCGTGTTGCTTTCGGTCGCCTGGTTGGGCGTCCACTGATGCGCGCCCGCCGGGCTCTTGGACAACACCCACTCGTTGCCGAACAGCATGTCGAGATAACTCATATCCCATTTCGTCGGCGTCGGCGTCCACGAGCCTTCCAGGCCGCTGCCGATCTGGTCGCCGCCTATGCCTGATTGGTAGGCGTTCTTCCAGCCCAGACCCTGCTCGGCGAGTCCGGCCGCCTCGGGGGCGGCGCCTACCTGCGCGGCATCGCCGGCGCCGTGGCATTTACCGAAGGTGTGTCCGCCGCAGGTCAGCGCCACGGTCTCTTCGTCGTTCATCGCCATGCGCGCGAAGGTCTCGCGCACGTCGCGTCCGGAAGCGAGCGTATCGGGCTGGCCGTCCGGGCCTTCCGGGTTGACGTAGATCAGCCCCATCTGCACCGCGGCGAGCGGGTTTTCGAGATCGCGCTCGCCGGTAAAGCGCGCCTTGTTTTCCAGCCACTTGGTCTCGTTGCCCCAGTACACGTCGATTTCCGGCGACCAGATGTCTTCGCGGCCGCCGGCAAAACCGAAGGTCTTGAAGCCCATCGATTCCATCGCGACGTTGCCCGCGAGAATAATGAGGTCGGCCCAGGAGATTTTATTGCCGTACTTCTGCTTGATCGGCCACAGCAGTCTGCGCGCCTTGTCGAGGTTGACGTTGTCGGGCCAGCTGTTGACGGGGGCGAAACGTTGATTGCCGTGCCCTGCGCCACCGCGGCCATCGCCGGTGCGGTAGGTGCCCGCGCTGTGCCAGGCCATGCGAATAAAGAAAGGGCCGTAGTGACCGTAATCCGCCGGCCACCAATCCTGCGAATCGGTCATCAGGGCCGTGAGGTCACGCTTGACGGCGGCAAGATCGAGGCTCTTGAAGGCTTCGGCGTAGTTGAAGTTCTCCCCCATCGGACTCGTCTCAGGGGAATGTTGGTGCAGGATTTCAAGGTGCAACTGGTTCGGCCACCAGTCGTGGTTCGACTTTCCAGTGCCAGCGGTGAGATGAAATGGACATTTCGTTTCGGTTGACATGTGTTTCTCCCATTCGGTTTAGATAGCGTAAGCCTTGCGCAGCAAGGTAATCGGGTGTTCCGGCGCGCGGTCATCCTTGAGGCCGTTTTCAATGTGATGACCGGCCATCGCGCAGTCGCTGCCGTAATGCGCCGCCTCGGCTTTCTTGACCCGTTCCACCACCGGTTTGACGATCTTCATGGCGTAGGCGTGGAACTCCTTCTTCACCGCGTAAGTGCCGTCATGGCCGGAACAGCGCTCGATGATGTCCACCTCGGTGCCTGGAATCAGCGCCAGTATCTCCTTGGTCTTCGGGCCGATATTCTGGACCCGCTGGTGGCAGGCGGCGTGGTAGGCGACCCTGCCCAGCGGCTGTTTGAAATCGGTCTTCAGCCAGCCTTCCTTGTGGCGCAGCATGAGGTATTCGAACGGGTCATAGAAGGCCTGTTTCACCTTCAGCACGTCCGGATCGTCCGGGAACAGCAGCGGCAGTTCCTGCTTGAACATCAAGACACAGGAAGGGATCAGGGCGGTGAGGTCCCAGCCTTCGTCTACGAGTTTGGCCAGCACCGGGATGTTGGCCTCCTTGGCCGCGCGTACCGCGTCCAGGTCGCCCAGTTCGAGCTTGGGCATACCGCAACAGCGCTCCTTTTCAGCCAGCGTCACAGGGATGCCGTTGTGTTCGAACACGGCGACCAGGTCCTCGCCCGGGCCAGGCTCGTTACGGTTCATGTAGCAGGTGGCGAACAGGGCGACCTTGCCCTGGGTCTTGCCGGCCGGCTCGCCGGCTGTGCTGGCGGGCAGCTTCTTGAGACGACTGCGCAGCGGGAAACTGGTGAACTCGGGCAGCCAGGCGTCGCGGTGAATGCCGGCCACGGCTTCCAATGCCTTGCGAGCCGGACCGATCTTGTTGATCGCGTTGACTGCCTGAGCCACCACCGGGATGCCAGCTAAGGAGCCAACCGCATCGGTGCTGGTCAAAATCTTGTCGCGCAGCCGGGTCCCCCCGGTCCGGAAATGGACCGCCTTGGCCCGCAGCATCAGGTGTGGGAAGTCCAGGTTCCACTGGTGCGGCGGCGTGTAGGGGCACTTGGTCATGAAACACAGGTCGCATAGATAACAGTGATCGACGACCTGCCAGTAAGCGGCCTTGGCGACACCGTTCACTTCCATGGATTCGGACTCGTCCACCAGATCGAACAAGGTCGGGAACGACTGGCACAGGCTGACGCAGCGACGGCAGCCGTGGCAGATATCGAATACCCGCTCCATCTCCTTGAACATGGACTCTTGGTCGTAGAAGTCGGGCTTCAGCCAATCCAGCGGATGGCGGGTGGGCGCTTCCAGGTTACCTTCGCGAGCGGGTCCGGCCATGGTGGATTCTCCTGTTGCAGATTGATGTCGGGTAAATCCGGCCACCATCGGGTGGCCGGGATGCTGCCGTTTAGCCGCCGAACTCGTTCAGCGCCTTCTGGTAGCGGTTGGCGTGGGAACGCTCCGCCTTGGCCAGGGTTTCAAACCAGTCGGCGATCTCGTCGAAGCCCTCCGCACGGGCATCCTTGGCCATGCCGGGATACATGTCGGTGTACTCGTGGGTCTCACCGGCGACGGCGGTCTTCAGGTTGTCGCCGGTCGGCCCGAAAGGCATCCCGGTAGCCGGGTCGCCGCACTGCTCCAGGTATTCCAGGTGGCCGTGGGCATGGCCGGTCTCACCCTCGGCCGTGGAACGGAACAGCGCCGCGACGTCGTTGTAGCCCTCGACATCGGCCTTGGCGGCAAAATACAGGTAACGGCGGTTGGCCTGGGATTCGCCAGCGAAGGCGTCTTTCAGGTGCTGCTCGGTTTTTGAGCCTTTCAATTGCATGATTTTCTCCTGATGGGTTAAAGGGCAATTCCGCGCTGGGCGGACATGACCGCATCGGCCATAGGCTCAATGTAGCCTAGCGCCATCCCGCAACCAATTTGATTGTATAAATAAGGTCGATAGTCGCCGCCTATCTAAAACAATCAGCGGCCACAATGGATCAGCCGGCGATCGGGATCACCACTTCGGCGCATAAACCGCCACCTTCACGTGCCTGCAACGCCACCTGCCAACCGTGGGCGGCAGCCAGTTGCCGGACGACGGCCAGGCCCAGCCCCGAGCCGCCGGTCTCGCGACTGCGCGAGTTTTCCAGCCGGTGGAAAGGCTGAAACACCGTTTCGAGGTCCGCCTCAGGAATCCCCGGACCACGGTCGAGCACGCCAATGCGCACCCCCCGCGCGTCGCATTTCAGTTCCAGGTCAACCGCCTGACCCTCGCCATAACGCAGTGCGTTTTCCAGCAGGTTACCAACGATGCGTTTCAAGGCGCCGACACTCAAGCGCCGGCGACAAGCCGCCCCGGATGGGAACCGAACCCGGTCCGGATCACTGCTGGCAGCGGCCAGCTCGGCCAACACGGCATTAAGTTCAACATCGCTCGGCGCTTCGCCCTGGAGCGACCGAGCGAAGTCCAACATGCTGGAAATCAGCCGGTTCATTTCCGCCAGATCACCTTCCATCCTTCTGACCATCTTCGGATCAGCATCGTCGAGCATGGCCAGGGCCAGCTTCATGCGAGTGATCGGGGTACGCAGGTCGTGCGAGATGCCGGATAACAGCACGGTGCGGTTTTCCAGCAGGACCTGGACCTCGTCGGCCATGCGGTTGAAGGCGGTGGTCAGGGCTTTCAGTTCATCCGCCCCGGTTTCCGGCAGGCGCTCCGGCAGACGGCCCTGGCCGACTTCCTGAGCGGACATTGACAACTGGCGCAACCGGATCGAGGTATGCCGCGCCAGCAGCAAGGCGGCCAGCAAGGTCAGTAATGCCCCGCTCAGGAAGACCGCACCGGCCTCCCAGGGAGCGTCCAGTTCATAGCGGTCACGCACGAAACCCAGCCGCAGCAGATTACCGGCCAGATTGATCTCGGCCCAGGTCCAGGCGGGGTCCGGGCCTTGTTTCAAGTGAATATCCTGACCGGTGCGCCGAGCCAAATAATACTCAAGCAAATCGCCGAAACGACTGGGTTTGACCCGCTTCGCCAGCGGCTTGTCGACCTTGCCCAACTCCAGGTTGTGCTGGAGAAACAGCTCGATCTCGTAATCCTCGCGGGTCTCTGGCGGCAGCTCCACCCAGGTCTGGGCGGCCAGCACCATGTGGGCGGCCAGGGCATCGGCGGAGTTTTCGGTCAACGGCACAACCACCGTCTTCCAGACCGCAAACATGGCCGCACCCTGAGCCAGCAGAAAGATGCTCAGCAGGATCGCCGCCGCGCGGCCGAACAGGGTGGCGGGAAAAAGTTTCAAGCGCTCGTCTTGCCCTTGGGCGCAAACAGGTAACCCTGGCCCCATACCGTGCGGATGTAGACCGGGTTGGCCGGGTCGGCCTCCAGTTTTTTACGCAGGCGGGTCACCCGAACGTCGATCGAACGATCGAAAGGATCACGTTCATAGCCCTTCAGCCAGTCCATGATCTGGTCCCGCGACAAGGCCCGATTGGGGTGTTCGACAAAAATCCGCAACAGGGTGAATTCGGCATGGGTAATGGCGATCTCTTCGCCGTCGCGCAGCAATCTTTGTGCGGCCAGGTCGAGGGCGAATGGACCGAAGGCCGGGTTATCGGCGTCCGCCTCTTCCGCCTTGAGCTTGCCGCCGCGCCGCAATACGGCCCGGATTCGGGCCAGCAACTCGCGGGGGTTAAAGGGCTTGGCCAGATAGTCGTCGGCGCCCACCTCCAGGCCGACGATGCGGTCGATGTCCTCGCCCCTTGCTGAGAGCATGATGACCGGAATGGCCCGCTCCGATTTCACCCGGCGGGTCAGGCTCAGGCCATCCTCGCCCGGCATCATCATATCCATGACCAACAGGTCGGGCTCGAAGCCGGGCAACAACTCAGCCATCTCGCGGCCATCTCGGGCGGTTCTGACCTCCATGTCCTGCTTGGCCAGATAGTCGCCGAGCAGGTCACGGATACCGGCGTCGTCGTCGACTACCAGGATGCGGGGGTTTCGTGTCGGCTCCATGGCTATCTTTCCTGAAACATTTGGTTACAAATTTACTTGATAAGGAAACGTATGGGAAACCATCCGGTCCTAAGCTGCAAGGCATGGAAAGGAGTTATGCCATGCACATCACACACAAATTGATCTTGATTACCGTCACCATGCTGGCCACCGGCACAGCGGCAGCCAGTGGACCGGGAATTTTTACTGGTCAGTCGATCGGCCCGGTGGCGGAATTATCCCCTGACGAACGGGCCAGGTTCCGCGAGCGCTGGCAGGAAATGCCGCCTGAACAGCGGGACGCCGTGCGCAACCGCTTGCGTCAGGGCTGGCGCGACCTGCCGCCCGAACAACGCCAGGCACGCCGCCAGAATTTGATAGAGCGGGGGCCGGACCGAGGCAACGCACCGCCGGCGGGCCGGGATAGGCGCGACCGAGGCTATGGCCAAGGTTACGGCACACGGCCCTAGTCTCAAACACAGACCCGTAAGCGGAAAATTTCGAACAGTTTCTCAGATCAGGAGATCAACATGAAGACCACAAAACGTTTCCCCGCCCTTGCCCTCAGCTCGGCGCTGGTCCTGGCAACCGCCACGGCCTGTGCCAGCGGCCCCTACCCGCGCGAATCCGGACCGATACACTACACCGACAGCGCACGGGTGGTTTCCAGCACCCCGGCATATGAGGAAATTAACCGACCCAGCCGCGAGTGCTGGCGGGAACAGACCGGCTACAGTACGGAACCCCAAGACCGCTCGTATGGTGGCGCGCTCCTTGGCGGCATCGTCGGCGGCGTGGTCGGCCATCAGATCGGCAAGGGCAGCGGGCGCGATGCCGCCACCGCAGCGGGCGCCATGATTGGCGCTATCACCGGCGACAATATCGATAACCGTGACCGTGGCCGGCAAATCCGGCCAGTAGAAGAAGAACGCTGCCGCACAGTCGACCACTGGACCCGGCGAGTCACTGGCTACAACGTGATCTACCGCTACCAGGGCAATGAATACTCCACCTTCATGCCTTACGATCCAGGTGCGACCGTGCGCCTCAACGTCAACATCAGCGTGGTCGACCATTGACCTAAAGCCCCTGCTCAGCGCCTGGCTGGGCAGGGGCATTGTTGATACAGTGGAGCCACTCGGAAATCATGAATTCAAATAAACGTGCATCGCCGTCTCCGCTGTCTGCTTTATATCGGCCTGTTGTTCGCTTGCTCGGCTCTCGCTGCGCCCGATAAAACCTTCCTGGCCGCCCGCGATGCCTATGCACGGGGCAAGATAGACCAGTTCGAGCGCCTTAGTGACAAGCTGCCCGACCATTACCCATTGCGGCTCTATCTGGATTATTGGCGGCTCAAAAGCCGGTCCCCATCTACCGTCGAATTAACCAGATTCGCTGATGACCATCCGGATAGTCCGCTATCCGAACGGGTGTTACAGGACTTGGCCCGCTTTTATGGCAATAACGAGGACTGGGACAATTACCGCCAGATCGCCAAAAGGGTAACCAATAAAGATCGGGAGCTGATCTGTCTCGATGTCCATGCCCGCCTGACCCAGGGCGATCAAGCCGCGACCAATGAAGGGTTGGCTTTGTGGCTCACCGCTCAGGACCAGCCCTCCAGTTGCACCTCACTATTCACTGTTCTTTCCGCCAACGGCGCGCTGACCGACGATCACCGCAGCGCCCGCCTGCGCCTGGCGCTGGAAGCTGGCAATCTTTCCCTGGCCCGACAACTCATCGCCGCGCTTGAGACCACCAGCAAGGCCGATCTGGACCGGTTAAATCAAGCCAGACTATCCCCGGAAAAGACACTAGCGGCCACCCCAGCTACACAAATCCAGTGGGAAATCGCCTTCTACGCCTTGTCCCAGATGGCCTCAAACCACCCGGACCAGGCCGCTCGACTCTGGGAAACCCGGCTTGCCGAATTTCCCGAAGCCGAGCAGCGTTACGGCTGGGGCGCCATCGCCCTGGCCGCCGCCCGGCAACTGAAGCCGGAAGCCGTGACCTGGTTTCTGAACGCCAAGGACCAACTCAGTGCCAGCCAGAATATATGGAAGGCGAGGACAATGCTGAGGGCCGGCCGTTGGCTGGACGTCTATCAAAGCATCGTCAATATGCCCGCCGAGGTACAGGACGAAGCCGTCTGGCGTTACTGGAAGGCCCGCGCGCTGGTTGGCTTGGGCGCCAGTGCCAAAGCCAACCCAATCTTCGCCAAACTATCCCATGAGATTCACTACTATGGTCTGCTGGCCAACGAGGAATTATCGGAAAAGATGGAAATCCAGGCCACGAGCTATAGCCCCAGCCCGGATGAAATCGACCAGACCAAATCGAGCGCCGGCCTGAAACGCGCCCTGCTGTTGTATAAGATGGACCTCAATGTCGATGCCGCGAACGAATGGACTTGGGCCATACGCGGTTTCGATGATCATCAATTGCTGGCCGCCGCCGAACTAGCCCGAAAGGCACTGTGGTACGACCGTGCGATCAGGACCGCCGAACAGACCCAGGTAACCCACGGCATGGGCCTCCGTTACCTCACCCCTTACCGCGATCTGGCTGATTCATACTCCAGCAAAAACGGCCTTGATCCGGCTTGGGTTTATGGCCTGATGCGCCAGGAATCCCGGTTTATGGATTATGCCCGTTCCAATGTCGGGGCACGCGGCCTGATGCAGATCATGCCCACCACCGCCCACTGGATCGCCAAACACCTAGGCCTCGGCCGCAAGGCACATACCCAGATCACTACTCCGGACGTCAACATCAAGTTCGGTACCTTCTACCTCAAAAGCCTGCTGACCAGCCTGGCCAACTCTGCCGTGTTAGCTACCGCTGGCTACAACGCCGGCCCTGGTCGGGCCCGCAGATGGCAAGCGAACCAAACGCTAGAGGGTGCCATCTACGTGGAAAGCATCCCCATACCGGAAACCCGCGAATACGTAAAAAAGGTCCTGGCCAACGCCATGTACTACAGCCAACGACTCGGGCTAAAGGGCGGCTCGCTGAAAGAACGTCTCGGCACCATCCCGGCGCAAGCAACGGCGACACACATCAGTCAGGAAACAACAAGGGAGCCGAGCAAGCAGTGATCTGTTGACTAAATCCGCAATCGGGATAGTGGGCTGGACGCAAACGCAAAAAGCCCACGTTTTGGTGGGCTTTTTGTTTAAGGAGGAGTCTGGCGATGACCTACTTTCACGCACGGAAGTGCACTATCATCGGCGCGAGAGCGTTTCACGGTCCTGTTCGGGAAGGGA
>Ga0210040_10003086_pt1 | contig 22821 bp, 26 predicted proteins | sample CryGeyCG12114_NA_FD_185462 | JGI IMG/M metagenome (GOLD analysis project Ga0210040, IMG submission 185462) | Groundwater microbial communities from aquifer - Crystal Geyser CG19_WC_8/21/14_NA (SPAdes) (version 2) | ecosystem: Environmental > Aquatic > Deep subsurface > Groundwater | place: USA...
AAAAACGTTTGCTTTCGTAATATTCGAACGTCTTCTGTCGGTTTTTATGCGTTTAGTGTGAAACCAGACGTACGGAGACGGGCAATAAATCTAAATCATTGAGTGCATTTTGCCAATGCATTGGAAAAGGCGCCAATGAAAATAGAATTCGCAAGTTGAGAGTGTTCAGTGCCATGTTAGATTTTGCCGAGCAGCCATATGTTGAAAATCAATCCGCCATGTTTGCAAAAAAAGTATTTGAATAATGTGTGATTTATAGACCAGTGCTAGGAGGAAATTAATATTATCTTGTTTAAATATTGTTTGGCATCTGAGCTGAAGAAATATGATATTTCAAGTTTAGGCAACTGTGGCATTTCAACATGCAACTGTCATCCCATTAGAATATAAAATATGCTAGTTCAAATTTATCACTTATGATTTATGAATTATCAGGTTGAAGCATACTTGATTACCTATGATTTTCTTAACTGAAGTAAGAGCGAGCCAAACATTGGGTGAGAAAAATTATTTTGTTTGCACAATTACACACTTGTCATATAACTCGTTTGATACGCTGGAACAGATTAGTGGAACAGTTAGTTTAGTAGTTCGCTCAGTACACATATGAATGAATTTTTTTAGACAATTACTTACTTTTTATCCCATATTGTTAAACGCATCTATCTCGATCTGGCTTTCTAAATTTTATTCCTTTTGCTGCAGTTAAATCTCCAATCGGAACATTCTACTGTCCGTTTCAATGAAATACGGAGTTCCTAATGTTAAATTGGCTATCTAGGCTTGTTGGATGATCACAGTGAAAAAGGCAAATTTCGTAAAAATTGTCTGGGCAACCAAAATATGTTCTAGATTTTAAGTCTCCATGATGAGATTAAGACGAATTTATTATTATTATTTATTATTTATTTTTTGCTCAATGATAAACAAACTCTGCCAGGTAACCATTGAAAAAAGTTACTCCGTATTTCATTGAAACGGACAGTAATTGCGCACAGAAAAACTTTAATAATTCTAATTGTGAGTTAAATGAAAACTTTTGTATCGTGTAACCCGTGTAACATAGTGTCGTCCTGATATTAAGCAGGTGTTTGAAGACTGTGCATAGGGATAAGAAGCATGTGTATTTTCCTTTCCTCCCTCAAATCTTAAAAAACCTACACTCACTTGCTATACAAAAAAGTATAACTTGACCTTGAGAAAGTATCCCTGCAAGCCACCCTTTTTATGAGGACTTACATGACCATAGCTGTGTATCGTTTATCAGTCCGCCAGCAGTCAGCAGTCCCGCTCCCTTCACTTATTAAGCAGCAGGGATAGTTATAATCCTGTGGAAAAACTTTTTATCTGCCAATACCAGCAAGTCTATGCAACAGATTGTTGTTACACACATTACACAAATACCCAAGGATTCGGAATGATAGACACATAGCTAACTTTCATGCCCGTAACTAGAAACGAAATGGACACGACTTCTAATTAGTTAAAAATCTCATAAGGCTTTTTATTTCGATTGAATTGCACAGAAATAGGTGGCCAATGGAGAAAAAATCACATTTTCCAATTACATTTTCCAGAAAATATATAAAATTAATGCATACACAGAAAGCTTTATTGCAGTACCACGCGAAATACAATATACCCAATGGTTGCATTGAGACTAAAGTGTAAAACAAAATGAAGACAACGACCAAGGGCTGTCCAGGAGCTTTTTGCGGTTATAACTTAATAATTTTTCCATTCCATACCATCCGGTGGAGATACTTCCACTTTTTTAGCTCCAACTTCATCCCAATTTGTACTCAATACTGTCCCACCAGACTCCATCTTTATAATAAACGGCAACGTAAAAATTAAAGCAGCAAGTTAGCAAGTAGTTAGGTAAATCAAAATTTCACTGAAATCGTTCACTGAAAAAAACTTACATATGACTTCATCATTGCCTTTTTTGTGTCATCGTCTCCAGCACTATATATTTTCGTGAATAAGTTGTTGACACTCTCGTCAGGCTCCTCTTCCTCTTGTTTTTTAATGGTCTTTTCTACCTCATCCCAATTAGTTTTCTTTTTCGAAGAAGAAGGATAAGTAACTTGACAGTCCTTGTTCTTCACAGATAATGCCTCTAAGGCGGCCCACTGAATATTGTCTACCTTACGAAGTTTGATTTCAATCTATAATAAAAATAAATGGAAATTGCACACTTTCATTTTTCTCCACTTTTGGATTCCTCACTACTTCAATTTTAAAAGGCTTATATCTACAATAAATACCTTGGTCGATAAAACTTTATAACAGCAATGGTCCTTGTTGACTTTGTGAGCCAGCTGCAAACACTTTTCATAAGATGTTCCATCTGATAATTTGGCTGCAATCTGGACCTGCATCGTAATACCCAAAACAAATCATGGTATCTAAGTATTTATGATGTGTGAGGGAAAAGTTAACCCGTCATCTAAAAGCTTAATTTTAGTTGTATTTTTGCTTTATTCTTACATTATCTGGGCTGAATGTGACGGTGACATCTTCGGGGTTCAATTTTTTAATCAACACACTTACTACCACATCTGAATCATTCTGATAGTGTTCAATGCGATAGGTGGGTTGGGGAGGGGAGTTGCAATCAGTACTCATTTTTACTCGCCTTAAAATATTTATAAACAAATATTATACATTATATTGATTGCAAAATCTGTAAGTTTCTAATGCAGGTTGCATTTCAAGTGTTTTACACATTTGACTTACTTAGAATCATTCATAAAAAAAATCAAATAATTCAGTTATTGATATAGAATATAGCTTCCGCTCACTCTACAATATGACAGCAAGATCTCTGCTGGATGATTAATGAAGCAAAAATTTAAAATCGCTTCAACTTACTGGCTTCGGGAAGGCTTTGGGTGCAGGGATTCTATATGATAGTTCGAACAAAACCCTTACGGATCAACGGATCTCAAATCCGTTTGTCGAATTACAGAATTCCGAAAAAAAAGAAATTATTTCAGAATTTAATCTGCAATGAACATGCCAAAATGAAGAAATGAAACAGAACTTATTAGAATTGATTAAGTTTTGTTTGAGATTGATTCGGTTGATGTTTAATTATAATTACTGTGTAGTGTTGTCTAGCTTGATTTCTTATTGTTTGAAATGTTCCCGCGGAATACTTAACAATCTTAAGCAGAAGCAGTAAATTTATGCCATAGAATTTTGATCCTATAGATTACTTTTACTACGCTGGAATCTGAATTCCATTTCCATATACTTCCATCCAAGGAATACTGCCAACGAGCAATACATAGAAAATTATAATTTGGAAACGCCTTGATTTACAGTTCATGTTTTTCTTTTTTGGTGGAATTAATTTTCAGGAACAATTTAACCATTATTGGTATCATTGCAATTTTCGGCATTGATTGAAGTTCTTCAAACTCATTTCGGAGTGTTTTCAATTGGTCCAGGTGGTGTAAGCATAACATATATAAATATGCCTATTTATATGTATGTCTCAGAAATTATGACTCAATAAATGTTACATTACATTATAAAACTTGTAACTGTAATCTCCGCTAGACAGAGAGTGAGAGTACTGGAAACTGGAAAAAGTTCCACCTTATTAATCCTATTTCCCGACGGGAATAATTCCCGTTTACTTAACATCGGATATCACAAAAAACAGGCACAGGAAAATTTCGAGGCCTGTACTCATTTAATGAAAAGACCCTGTTTTGAATGTTAATTGGTCTCCTCGGACTCGTGTTCACCAACTGATTTCAAAGACTTTTTATTTACGTTCTAGAATACAAAACCTTTCATGTTAATTTAAAATTTCGTTAAAATCTTTCGAAAAATTTAGGCCTCGATACTTTCTAAAAGGGGTGGAAAATACGAAAAAAATACATTGGGCTTATGGGAGTACGGTGTTGTGACGAAAATTTATTATTTCAATAGACTGAGCGGCGGAGCTACTCCGTAGCCTATGGTGGATTGCTATAAAACTTGTTGTTATCGTATCGTAATATAGCAAAATGTCAGCAAAAGATCGGATCCCGATCTTCCCCTCCAGAGGGTGAGCATGGATAACTGTTACATGATTAGGGGGGTGTGTATATCTTTTGCTTTTTCCTTAACTTAATATTATCTGTTTTTAGTGCCCAGACGTTAATGAAGGGAAGATTGAAAGGAGCCCAAACAGGTCACAGTCTTCTTAAGAAAAAGGCTGATGCTTTGCAAATGCGTTTTCGATCTATTTTGGGAAAAATTATTGAGGTGAGTAGCTCATTAACTTCTTTAATCTAGTTCATTACAAGCTGGCAAAGTGATACCTTGAATACCATTTTTCAGTATATTGTATACGCAGGTTTTACTGAATTATTTGCATGTTGATTTTTAATTAGACCAAAACCTTGATGGGAGACGTTATGAAAGAAGCTGCATTTTCTTTGGCCGAAGCCAAATTTGCATCTGGGGCCGATTTTAACCAACAAATTGTGCAAAATGTTTCAAAAGCTCAGATTAAGGTATACTTGGATTCTACGTTCCAGCAGGGACAGTATTTTGTCCTTGTATTAAGTCTTTCATACTCTTTTCTGTAAAACATGTATTCTCTCTAGATTCGTACTAAAAAGGATAATGTCGCTGGTGTAAGCTTACCAGTATTTGAAGCTTATCAGGAAGGTTCCGACTCCTATGAACTAACTGGATTGGCAAGAGGGGGGCAGCAACTTACGAAATTAAAGAAAAACTATCAAAAGGCAATTAATCTTTTGGTAGAGCTAGCGTCATTGCAAACGTGTTTCATCACGCTTGATGAAGCAATAAAAGTAACCAATCGTCGTGTAAATGCCATTGAACACGGTAAGCAAAATTTATTAACATTTTCTGCTTTGTTCTAATATAGTCTACTGAAAATTGTCTTGATATGAATTCGTTTCACGTATTTACGCAGTTATCATTCCACGTATTGAAAAAACATTGGCGTACATCATTTCTGAACTTGATGAACTTGAAAGAGAAGAGTTTTATCGCCTGAAAAAAATTCAGGATAAGAAGAAGATATCAAGAGCAAAAGCCGATAAAGAAAAGGCAAGGATTAAAGCATTAGGATTGGAAGCAGAAGCTCGTGAGGCTGCCAATATATTTGATGACCATCATGATGAAGATCTACTTTTCTAAATAAAATCCTGTTCTTCAATCAGCCCTTATTGCTTGCAAGCAAATGCGTGCTTCAAATCTCGTCGCCGTAGCTATTTACATTCTCATCATTCCTTTTTGTCTTCAAAAGATGGCAATTCGTGATTATAAAACTTAATCTAAAGAACAGATTACAAATAAGTGCATCTCATAGTTACGAAGCAGTTCTTCTTAGCTTTAGTGAAATGTAGTGAGCAGGAAAAAATATTATTTTTGGAGATGAGTATGTGCAATCCATATTGGCTAACTTTTAGTTATTCTTTCTTTGTTCTTTATGCGTTTACAGAGGAATGCGCGTTCATAAGTAATAATTCGCAGTTTTCGGAATATCATTGTTTATGTCAAGTAGGGCTAGTCGTGTTCTGTAGTCAGGTGCTATGTAAAGAAAATATGTTGGTATGAATTGCGAACATACATTTGTGTATTATTAAAATGATGTGTATTGTTGTACCGAAAATAAAAGAGTAATTAAAAATCGCTTTCTTCTATAACGTTTGTCATTAAACACTTATGTTTGGCAAATGTTAATTCTTTGCCGCGGCCGAGTGCACAAATTGAAAAATTCGTGAATATCACTCGTGGAGCTTCATAACACATCAGATAAGAACCGTATAATACTTAAAAGTTCCAGAGAAAGGAAGAAAATCTCTAAATAAGTCCCATCGCTTTCACATATTTGCAGAATAGCTAAAATGCAACTCTATGTACTATTGTCTGAAAACTGATTTAGAATTTAAAAAAATAGGTATTTTTTTATCATTGTTATCAATTGAGCTCGTTTGAAAGCAGAGGTATAATCCCTATCTCTATATAAATAATAATCAGGTAGATTTCCATTTCATGCACAATATCTGTATTGCCAGTGAAAATTGTGAAGTGAAAGCAAGTACATATTACTAAAGTCTGAAAAAGAAAGCAAATAGTTCATGAATTTGAATTGAACAAACCAATGAGTGGGAAACGGAGGGTAAAAGTCAATGAATGCTCGGTTTTAAAAATACCTTTCACTTAGGACTTCAGACTTGTTTTTCGAGAGCAACAAGACAGCCCACAGTACACGACAAGACAGCCCACAATTAGAAGAACACTGGTAGATTTCTGATTTTATGCAATTACAGGTCAGCTTTTCATCCCCATTATACTAGAAAACTAAGGAAAAAATTCGAGCAGGTAGTAATAAGTAGAAAAAATATTAATAAATCTTACTTGGGAATATATTTGTCATAAAATATAAATGATTAGCGTTAAAATTTTGGCTCCTGTGTTTATTTGCACGCATAGCGGGTCCATTTGTCTTTGAACATAAACCTGCTAGTGTGAAATCTGTGAATTAAAAGCTCCAGCATTTTGGTTTCGGAGAAAATCAAATTTTACACCTAAGTAAGTACAACAGGTTTCTTAAAAGTGATTCAACATCTGGTATATTCACTTTAATTCTGTTACGATTTAAAAAAAAATTATCCATCTCATGTCATCGATTATGAAAAATAATTTTAATGAGTTGAAAACTTAAGGATGAAAATGCTGATCTCCAATAATTATTTAGGGGAAATTCAAATCTTTTTTAAAATTCCGTTTGTGTTGCTGCCAGCTGGCTGTTGGACGTGGGCCTCCTTGCTGTAAGAAGTTGGCTCTCTTGTTGTGGGGTTTCTTGTCGCTCTCCTGTTTTGCAATCGCGATTTTACCGATCATCATCACATCGATTACATCAAATAATCAAATATATTGATTTACTTATGCAATTAATGGCCAAAAGCGATTAATTCTGTCAGTATTAGATTTATTCAGGTTTCTCCATTATGTTTATTTTTAAGATGAGCTTCGAGGAACTTTGATAAGTTCTTATTACAATTCCTTTACAGCTTGATCATTTTTGCTGACTTGCTGCAATATTTTTTTTATAAGAGCAGTGAAATTTAATTTTAAAAAAATTGTTGGAAGTCAGTAATTACTGCTTCATCTTTTGGTGAACATTAGAAACTTCAAATATGAGTCACCGAAGTCGTAGTTCTGCTGCCCAATTTTTTATGGAATCGGAACAAGATGCCGGCGCTGTCAATGAAGATGAACTGTCCCGTTCTTCTAGTAAATATGGCAGAGAACGTAGGACTTCGTCGACCAACTATTCAGATATTATTTCCCCTTCAAAATCAACCTTTGAAAGCTCTAACGATTATAATGAGGAAGGAAAGGTTCGAGCAAAATTTTACTGCATGTAGCAGACTAGACAATTTAAGACTAGTTCTTGAGACGATGATTGACCACAATTGAAGTAATTCAATTCAATTTAAGACTAGTCTGTTTTACACAATGCAGCTGCTGCATTGTGTAAAACAAATCACATTTGGTGTCAATCATATTTATATTTGCCTACTTTGGTCTGGTCGTGATTTTATGATTGAAATATCATTAGCCGGAACCATTGGCCTATAGCCAGACTCACTCTTACGAGTGAAATTTAAAACCTCTCAAATCAATGATCCCATTTTCTGACGCACAGCAAGTTTCTAGAATATGACGAAGCAAAAGTGGGGAATCGTAAAAAAAGGCTTGTTCTACATTTCTAGAGACTTGCTGGACGTCAAAAAGTCAAAATGTTTGTGGAACATTAAAAATTTGGCAGGTTGTAAATTTCTCTCGTAAGAGTGAGTCTGGCTAAAGGCCAAAATCTCTAGGTAGAAAACAATATAAATCGATAAACTGATAATCTCTTGTCGATAATTTTTAGGTAGCAGAATATCTGTCTAAAGCCACTGTTACTACAAACGAAAAAACCAAGCTAGACTTCTTAAGAAAAGTAACTGACATTGTCGTCCGAAAACAGCCTGCACTGCTGGACAACTTTTTAGATGAGATTCTAAATTTTCAAAGCGATGAAAATGCCGACATACGGGTTTACATTTTGGAGTTTATTGCGGAAGCATGGTGAATAAACATTTGCTTACCTGATTTGACGAATAGAGAGAAAGCAGGCTTGTATTTACTTAATTACTGGACTGAATGACTATTTTTCAGTGAGGTAGATCCAGAGACCATTCCTAAAGTATTGCACAACATGATGCTGATGCTGCAGGATAAGAAAGTGACTGTCCAAAAACGATCTATACAAATTATTGGGAAGCTGTACAAGTTTACTCTAATGTGGCTATGCAAGTCAAAGTTTGTAACCGAAGAGATGGAAAATGCTTGGATCAGCGTTAATGAACTGAAAAAATATATAATTAAACTGCTGGATAGTGATTTAGATGGGTATGTATTTGTTCAAGATTTTTTTTTTTAATTCAATGATTTGTAGTTAAATAACAACACATTATACTCATATTTACAATTCGTCATTTGTTTTTCTTTTTTGAATTCATTAATCACAGAATCAGAACATACACTGTAAAGTTTATCGAAACAGTGATACTTGTACAAACTCCGTCCGAGCACGATAGCATTAAACGAAACAAAGAGTTTTGCCTTGATCATGTTCCTATAACTGTGAAAGCTGCTCGCCCTCGCAAGTTGGAAGAAGATGCAAAGTATGAATTGGATGCTAATTTACCTTTTGATTCCAACAAAAATATAGAATGTACCATCATTTTGTTAATCTGTGAATTATTTCAGAGTATTATTTGATGAGTTGGTAAAATTTCACGGATCTAGACACGCGACTAGTGTTAACTTGATGGCCTGTATGGGCTCGATTGTACTTATATCAAAACTTAGGCCTCAGTTCATGGGAAGGGTTGTTACTGCTATTGAAAAGCTCAATGGTACGTTTTCATTGTGAATAATTATTGTTTGCCCTGCTAGCCTTCTATCATTGAAACGTTTGTAATTTTTTTTCCAGCTATTTTACCGCCCACTCTAGAAAAGTCCCAAGTAACTTCAGTTCGAAAACATATGAAAATACAATTAATTGGGCTTCTAAAACATCCTCGAGCTATTGAGTTCTATGATGGAATTTCAACACTTCTTACAGATTTGGGGGCTACAAGCCAAGAGGTTATTTAAACTTTCAGTACTGGTGGAAAAAAATGTTTTTATTGACCTTAGAATTAAGTTTTGGATTATTTAAACATAGTTACACAAAGCTATCCCAAATTACGATGAAATTCGAGCTGAAAGACGAAAGAGACAAAGGGCAATGGCTGATAGGGAACATTCCAGTCGCAAAAGAGCAAAAGTCACGTATGAGGAGAAAGTAACAGTTCCATTAGATGAAGAATCTGATGAAGATGAGGATATGGATACAAGGGCTGAAGAAAGCTCTAAGGATGCTGACCAAATGACGGAAATCGAACAAACTGTTTTAGATTCTCTCACACCTTCTATGGCCGCAGACTTAGTTATATCGTTTATGGTATCCAACCATTTATTCAAGCTTTTTTTTATCGTAACTGGATTTATTTTTCTGATTCAGATTAAAAATTTCAAAATAATTTTTACTGTAGGATAAACTCCCAGAGACAATGCCAGCACATTTCATGGCATCTTACACCCCAATAGCCATCGCTGGAACGGATAGTCAAATCAAACATGTAGCTAGATTAATGGCAGCTCAGATTACTGCATCTCAACTGGGTCCGGCTGCAGCACTTCAGCTAAGTGGGCAGGTTTGTTGTAGTCAAAAGTAAATTATTGCGCAAAATCTTCATGGCATTCTAAATAAGATCCCATTTATTTTCATCAATAGACAACAACAGAGGAGCCTACCCAAATCCCTACTCTAATTTCGTCCGCACCTGTTGTACAAGATACAAGGAAATCTTTGTTATTGCCACAACCTGTTACAACGACCAAGAAAAAGATCCCAAAGCCTGTCAAATTAAATGAAATAACGAAACCATTAAGGCCAGAGGAAAAACAAAAGTTCTTGATGTCTGCAACTCGTAGGATTTTGCAGAGTGGAGGAGAGCAATTGAGCGATTTAAAATGCCGTCTTATTTCTTCCATTGCCGTTTCTTCAACATTTGAACTTCGATACTGTAATGCAAAGTTCAATCTTTGAATAATTTATGCGTGTGCGAATTTATAGTTTCCATTCTATCAATATCTTTCTTACTTTTCAGTTATCATGTCTTACATAAAGGAGGAAATTAAAAGCCGATTGGACTTGGGAATTAACTGGATTTTTTCTGAATATTGCCTTATTCAAGACTTTATCACGAGAGCTCTACCAGTGGCTCATGATAATGCGTCTGAAAGGTATAAGGAGCAGCATTAAAGCATCTGTATGGGTATCTTTCGTTTCACATAGTTCTTAAAAAGTTAATCCCTTGGGTGCATTTTAGGTACGAATGGACCTTTTACAATGTCATGAAAGCAATATTGGAATCCGCTCCTGAGTCTGACAAATCTCAGTAAGTGTAAAATACACGCATTTGGATTCACATTGACACAGGAGAGTCCTACATTAATATTTATTATCTCCCCTGAGAATTGAAAACTTACGAGTTTACATGTAAATTACTTTTACAGTTTGGCTTGGAAACTATACTCTGACTCACCTATGATACCAGATAAAGGTGTTGAGCTCCTCAAAGGTTTATGTGGACAAGTTTCTCACTCCTCCAAAGGGATGCAACTACTCATGGAGCTAGCTACGAATCGACCTCGAAAATTGAATTATCTCAGTGCTCTTCTGGAGTTCTGTTCCCATGCAAATGAAGAGGTACGGTACAGAGAGCTCTCTTTGAGCACATTAGCATTAGCAGTTAGTATTGAAACGAGTTTCCCGTTACACAATTCTAAAGCCGACTTTGTGAATTCATTACATAATTATGAGATTCTAACTAACTTTACTGTTCGCTCTTGTAGATTCGGGCAAGTGGAGTTTCATGTGTGCTGCAGCTCTACTCCCGTGCCAAAACTATGATGGCCGTTATAGAAGATAAGGCTGTGCAAGCTTATTTGAATTCATTGAGGTATCCAAAACCTCCTGAAATTTTATTCACTGAGGAACTCGGACGGAAAGAGTATATGCATGAATGGACGGAGGATTTAGTGAAAGCCTGCTTGCATTTGTACCTGCAACTACTTGTGGTGAAAAAGTCCCTCATTCATGAGTAAGTCGTTTCCTATCGTTTTTAGCATGCATACTGTGCAATGTGTGTGTACAGCCATACGTTTCAGCTGCAGGGATTCAGATTTTTTATTGATTCTCTTCATTGAAACGGGTTTTGCAAGAGCACACGCTAACCACATAGGCTAAATGTTTCGTGTCGATTTTATCAACACTTTGTTTGCCATTGCACTCGTGCATAAACATTTTATGTGCTCTACAGGCTGGCCAAAGTGTACGTGGAAACTACTGGAGACGTGAAAAGGAACATTCTGAGGTACATTGAGTCGCCTATTAGGAAGATGGGCATGGATTCACCAGAGTTGATGACGCTATTAGACACGTTCCCCAAGGGAGCTGAAACTCTCATCACCAGGATTATTCATATTCTCACAGACAAAAGTAATTACAAAGCCACTACTGGTCCTACTACTACACATGCCTGTGCAGGCAGTAAACTTAGTAGTACTTATATACTTGTGCCTCCCTTTGTAGTCCAACGATTGTGTGAAGAAAGTTTCCTCTCCTCCTTCATTAGACTACTTGCCTTAGCTAGCTACTTATCTATCGATTCTTATTCTCTTTCATTGCACACAGCTCTGCCCAGCGTTGATTTGGTCTCAAGAGTGAGGAACTTGTATGCCAAAAGAGTGTCTGACGTTCGCTTTCTTATCCCCGTTCTCAATGGGCTAAGCAAAAGTGAAATCCTATCAGCCCTACCAAAGCTCATCAAGCTCAATCCAAATGTAGTAAAGGAGGTGAGTCCTTGTATGTGTTAGTAGTTAGTACGTCCTACAGTTTAACACTGGTAGGAAAGTTAAGAGTTAAGACACTGCTCTTTCATCTCATGTCTATTGCTTAATGAGTCTGTTGGTGGACTTGAGAACTCATTGGTTTTCAATTCACTGGAGAGAAAAGTTTCCTAATGAGTGGCTCACATCATTATCATAGGTATTCAATCGACTGCTGGGCACTCATGTGGACTCTGAATCTCAGCATGCAAGCCCCATCACTCCTGTTGAACTCATGGTAGCACTCCATAGGATTGAGCCGAGTAAATGTGATGTAAAGACCGTGATCAAAGGTATAAAAGTCACGTACTTTTGAATTGCTTTGTCTGTGTGTAGCTGTAATATTGTGGCATGTGTACGTATTTTGACTGAAAGATGCCTAATTGGACGGGTCTCTGTCTATTTATTTCATTTGGTTTCCATTGCAGCCACTTCACTGTGTTTCAACGAATCAGACGTATTCACAGCAGAAGTTTTGGCAATCGTAATTAATCAATTGCTGGAGCAAAGTCCATTGCCCACACTTTTAATGCGAACTGTGATACAAACTCTAGCACTACACCCCAAGCTGTCTGGATTCATTATGAACACTTTGAGCAGGCTCGTGAACAAACAAGTAAGTTCAACAAACGTGCTGTTTTTTATTGAGGTTTTCATTTTATATTTGCTTCACTCTTATTTGCTTTCGTTACGTTCCCGTATGAAACCAACTAGTTTACTAGTTTGACTGACTCTATCTAACTCTATAGAATATCGGTGTAAGCTGAGGACCACAAAAGTCCAAAGTGTGCTTTGTTAGCACAAAAGTTCGTTTCATATTCTATGCCTTGTTGAATTAGGTATGGACTCAACCGAAAGTTTGGGAAGGTTTCATTAAATGCTGTCAACGCACCATCCCCAAAAGCATACCAATTCTTCTCACGCTTCCTCCTCTCCAGTTGAAGCAGGCTCTGGAAGCCGCCGCTGATCTAAAGCAACCGTTGGTTTCTCATCTCATGTCGTTCACTCCGCAACAGGTTTGTTTTATCCTATGTGTTAAGTAGTCTACATATCTCCTCATTTCATGGCTGGCTTTAGAATTCCCTCTGAGCGGAATCTGAGCAACCAGAGTTTTGTCGAGTCATTAATTTCTCGTAATCTACTTTGAGCTCTCTGAAGTTCTTATACAAGTAGCAATTGTGTTCTGAGCACTTGCATCACTTTCAAGGGAGTGCATTTTTGTGGGAATATGCTAATTTTACTGCTCGTTTTTGCAGAGATCATGCATGCCGCCTTCATTACTGAGTACTGTTTTGGGTGATTTGAAGCCTGAGTATGCGTTTGAGGGACAAGAACCTTATTATGACAACAATTATTCAGACGATGGAAATAATGGTGGGGCTAGTAACAGTTTTGTTCGTTCTCTGAAGGAAGAGCCGGTAAGTGGGTATTTTTGCGTCTAGCTTCTCATGCATGGATTTGCATTGGGGTTAAACGAGACCACTTGTCTGTCGTCTTAAGTAGTTTTTCGCTTTCAGTCATTCCATAATATTGTGGTTGGCTTTTGCAGAGGTCACCTCGGGCTATTGATGGTGTTATTGAAGTGAAAGATGAACCCCAGGAAATGCCACAAGATAGTCATGATGCTTAAGAAGGATTTTTTGAAAACGAAAGACAATGTAATAAGGTTTTAAAATGGTATGCTTACTTACCATGGCCGGTGAAAGTTTTCGGCGATTTGTTTTTGTAAGATGCACCGTAAGCTCCTTATTTGGAATCCAAAATATTAGCGCCCAATATGAAGGTTGAAGGTTTTAGCGCACAATCGATTTTGTTAATTTCTTATTCAAAGTAATATCGAAAAAATTCGAAAATTATAGGACCCGCTTTCCATTTCTGTCCAGCTTGTTTCGTCCATGTCGATTTTAAATTCTTATAATGCTGTGAGAGTGTTTGGGCGCTTTGGGAGCTAATATTTTGAATTCTTGACAAAGATTTTACGGCGGATTTTTTGAGCTATCTTAGCGAGTTCAATGACGATTAATGATGTTCCATTGCATTGTTAGTGTACAGAATCGGCATAGTACTTTATAATTTTTGATTTGTTTTTTATACTGACTGACTATTTTTCACATCAGTGTATTTAGTGTGTACATGATTAGGTATTTGGGTTAACTAAGAAGTTAAAATGATGATACGTGTTGGTAAATTGTAATGTTTATGTGTATGGTTGTGTGTTAAATGACTGCTATATACCTCAGAAATATAAGTTTATCACCAAGAAAGATAAATAAGCCCATACAAACTTGTGGTTTTTATTTTGCTCACATATTCTCACACGAATTTGATTTTTTTTAAAGTAAATGCATGATAACAGTTTGATTTAAATTTCACTTGAACTTATAATTAACTTATAGAGATATCACATGGGGATTCATTTCATCATTTATTTCATAATTTAGAGAATCCCTGACCAGGGTGGTTTGATTGTTACGTCATTTTACCGTCAGACTCGTACATTTACTCTTACGCTAAACATATCTTACCTATCCTACTCAATATATAACTCTGACATGTTACGTACACTTGTCAAATATATATTCTCTAAAATAGAAAGCTTCTTTGCATGAGTACGGCCATACCTAACTTAACTTACGATATCGGTTCATTTCACGGATCCATTGCATTGTAACGGTTTCACCACGCATTCTAAAAAATGCCAGACTTCAGTTTTGACAGCATCCATGTATCCATTATTTCTTGCATTGATTATACTAGTCTCAGACCTCAGAAATAGATATGTGGACAGTATGAATACATAATGTGAAGTAAAATAGCTACGTCACATTCAAGATAGACTGCTACCAACTATTTATATAGAGGAAACCGTCTATGTTTGCCTTCCCTTCAGATAAATTGGAAACAGTTGAAGTGCTCAAACATTTGAATGAGCACAAAACACTCGAACATGTTAAATGTACTTTTCCATGGTCTGGACCCAGAAAGTACTTTAACGTTGACTAGCTTCCTACAACACAGTGCTCACATTCTATAATGTTTTCAATTCCAAACCAGGCTCTATGTGTACAATTAATATAGGGCGTAGCGTTGAAAATATGGTAATTTGTAGCTAAATTCTATGATCCAAATAATGGCCATTGAGAACGCAATATTGTTTTTGCAAATACCACCAGTACCTACAGCTTGCTAGCAAACCATGGGTTAGTAGTGAATATATGTAAGTGATTAGAAATTGGAAAGAGAATGAGAATGAACAAGGGTTCTTGAAAAAACTCTACTACTCCCCATTTGACTTCCCTAGAGGATAGAAACTTTTCAGTGTTCACGTTATACATATATATATCGATAGATTGAATGTAATTCGCTACTAGAGAAGGCAGAATTGTTCTATAGATTCCCTAGTTCAAACCGCTAACTTTTTCATGTGTAAATACAACTCGACATCACCACTACTCGATATAAATTGCACAGATCTCAACTCAACACTTGCATTGTGTAATATACGATATATCACAAAGTGCAAGTGTACCATATGTTTTTTGTCTATCTACAAAAGAGTTCGTAAAAGTGAACTAAATTTTCATTTTTTCCAGGCACAATACTTATATGCAGTAAACTTTAGAAAGGAAATTCAAACTCACATTATTGACGCGATAAAAAAAGTGTTCACATTTCAAAAAGGCCTGCCACACTTACAACTATCGCATGTTAGATACACATGGTTGGGTTTGCGAGAAATCCAATCTGAGAGAGAAAGTGAGCACTGCATATATATTTATATAAACTATCTTGAGAAAGCACAGTTAAGTTTCCTCTCCTTCCTTTTTTCGTCCTTTTATCAAAACTATTGTGCCAAGTAAACTCGTAGTAGCACACAACAACATGTACTACCATACAAACTTGAACCAATGATTTCAAATAGGTCTCTCACCACACACAGGTGAGGTAACAAGATATCTCATCAGTGCTCACACGTAAACTATGTTTATGTCACGTCCATATAACATGTAGCAACTTTCTTTTGTGTACCACCCTATCCCGTACACGTGAGTGAGGCCATTATATCAATATAACAACAAACCTCAAACGTACGCAAAGGTATGTAACGTTACTTGCCAAATAGCCAACCAACACATATAGAATTTAAGCCCTACATCAAAATCAGCTTCCTTTTTCTTTACTGGTACGTATTTGAGACCTAGGTTCATCTTTCTCCACTCTCCCATACAACAATGGCACTTGTAGACTAACTTTCACTGGCTCTGTGAGGCACGACTCGGGAATAAAGCTGCAAAAAAAAAAGAGAATAGAAGATCAGATATCACAACAACTTACTACTAAACGATTCCATCACCAAGGATAATACAGCTATCAATTCAACTTTCAATGCAAATACTCCCATCATCATCATGTTCTCGTGTATCATATCAGTTTTCTTAAAACATGATCTACTTATATACTAAAAGACACTGCTTGCGTGACCCATTCATTCCTTCTCGGGTCCAATGTCCAAATGACACACTTTGACTACACTACTATTGACTAGACTTCATATTCAGCAGTCAGTATAAAGTACACTCGGTCTCTGGATTACGTGCGCACATGAATTTGAATGGATCACACACAGCCACAAGTGAACTGTGCCAAAAAGGATCATAACAGAGAAAGTCGACTTGGTTCACAAGACAAATGTGTATCATCAAGCTCATGATAGAGGATAGAAACTAGGCGTAATAGTGCTTAAAGGCTCACTCACACCAAGCAGATTTCTTGGCACATAGCCCTGCTTATCGCCTAATGCAGCCCACCACCACTCCCTCTCAAGCTCATCTCCTTTCCGTAGAATCAGTAGTTTGTCTCCCTCGTGGAAACTAAGTTCGTCCTGATTTTGACTGTCATAGTCAAACACAGCGTAAACCACTCCGGAATTCATGATGCCCAACTTTTCTTGCACGCCTGGTAAACACAAACAAAAACAAATGCACATATTATATACTGAGTGAGTAAAGAGGTTGCGATCCAACTATTAAATCTTACATATCATAGACAAGTTGACTCATTCAATCCATGGATAAAATGTTGGGATTGAATATGGATATGCAGAATGAATGTAATAGATTCACAATTCCCATCTCATCGCGAGATAATAGAATTCAATTGGAATACTACCCTACTTGCCTACTTTACATACGGACTAGAAATAAATGGCACTACTTCAGAGTACCCCAATGGACAAATAACAGGGCTCAAGCTTCATTGAGTTCCTCCATAAATGGATTTGAATACTTGAATTGAATTTACTATCTCGCATGTCTCTGGAATAGAACGTAGTATGCTCCTTTTAATTACTCACTGTTTCACAGCTCACTTGGCCATGAATCTCAACTATGTAGTCCACGCGTGCTCATGAAAATGTATGTAGAATTCCAAACATTCTCCTTTCACACTATACCCCACACCATTTATTTATGCATGCATATACTTAAATTCTCGTCTCTGGCACTCGATACTTTCACTCCCTTATGACTCTCGAGGCTTAAAGACCAAAGAATCTGACTTACTGTATAGATACTCAGAACAAGGACCAAAGCCATCTTCATTCTCTTCGCATTTTTCTGCCGCAGTCTCATGGTCACTCAGAGTTGTAGCAAATATACAGGCACCATGGTCGACCAAAAATTTTACCACGTCCACGTTATTACAAGAAGCCGCACAATGTAGCGGAGTCCTACACAATAAGGTTGATTGCATTATGTTCATATAAAAAAAGGGTTGGTTAGAAAAAAAGGTAAATCCATGGATCTCTCTACTTTCTCTCTCCGACTCCTTTCTCTTGTAGCAAAAAGAAAGCCACAAAGAAATGAAGGTAATAAAATAAGTCGTAACTTACCATCCGTCACTATCTTGAGCATTCACATCACAGCCAAACTTTACGAGAAATCTCACCACCTCAGAATGACCAGCACAAATGGCATTGTGAAGAGCTGTAATCCCTTCATCATTGGCTGCAGAAGGATTACCCACCTCTCTGGCCGTTTTCATTACAAGTTCCAATTCTCCTTCCAGACTCGCGTCCAACAGAAGAGCTAATGGGTCAAAGCTCACACGTCGGGACACACTTTGATGATCCTGTGGTAAGTCAACCAATTAGACTTGTACAAGCCACCAAAAGCACTCACACACACATACACAATAATAACATTTAGAGTGCCGGGCGTCACTTGAGTCATCACAAAAGAAAGGTGTATTATCAAGGGAAGACTATTACCTTCAAATTGTTCTTATTGGATTTTAGATTCCCTTTCTTTACTCTACGGACTACTCCACTGCTCCCGGTCGATAGACTACTATTACTAGTTTGGACGATAGTCAGCCTTGAATCCGAATTGTCCTCTTTCTCCACACACACAATGCCATCATGTTCTTCGGGCTTGTCCCTTGACTCTGTGAATACAAACAAGTAACACTTACAGTAAACAGTAATATATTAAAAAATTTCACACAGGAGAAAGTTGGTCCCTATAGCATACTTGACCTACAAAAAGAACCAATATATGCACAATACCTAAGCGTGGGGTCTCACAAGGAGACGCTATGAAGGTAATGTAGGGAGAGCAAATCCATTAGAGTATTTGTAGCTGAAAAGTGACATGTCTGTCCACACAATGAACTATAAATCTATCTCAGCGTGAGAAACTTATCGCTCTAGCTCACACTCAGGAAAACATGAGAAAAGGCAAGAGTGAGATCCAATATCCTATCTATTTCGTACACACATTACACATGCAGTAGTAGTAACTTCAACTTATAAATATATCCACAGCTTTTAGTCTCTCTAGTGTGAAATGGTCTTTTGCGCCTTGTTTACTTAATCATACAATGTCCGTTTGTATATAAGTCGAAAGAACAACTTCTTGCAAGCATACAACTTTCCGTCTACCTTCTCGTAAATCGTTCAAGTCTTGATACATATTTTCTCCTACTAGGTTAGTGAATTTAATCCTTTCCTCACCCTTTTCATTACAAATACATACTACCCACTATGATGCTGTTGACTAGTTGGCTTATAAATCCTCTGTAGAATTCCTGGATAAACAAATCAGATTCATGAGAAAATTCAACTGGGAATATGCCTACAGCAATTGTTTATCTTTGTACACGGTAAACTACTCCATGCGGGATTTACCACACTAGGTAAGGTAAGGTGTGTACTTTGCACTTTCCTGCACCGTTAGAAATCTCTAGTATAAATGTTCGTGCACAAGAGCTAACGCTAACCACAAGATTTTATCAAACTATTTTTAAAGCTTCCCAAGTCATATCCTAATATAAAAGCAGTTGTTTTCTGTGTATCTAAGAAATCTTAACTTCTTACCGGAAGATTCCCGTTGATTAAACATTTCGTTGGACTTCTCATTCCGCCGATTCTCTGCCGTTGTGTTAGCATCCACATTCGGTGAGTACAGCCCCAGGAGATGATTATCATTCCCCATAAACCGCTCTTCAGTGGAGGATGGAAAAATTGTACACGTGTCTCTTTCAGGCTCCATAATAATGTTGTTGTTCAAATTGGTGAGCTCTCGGATCATGTTCAGATTCATAAGAGTGGAGGAAGTGGCACCACTACAGTTGATGAGATTATTGTTCGATAGGGATGAGAAGTTGTCGGTTCCCTTCACTTTTTTATTGTTATTCAAATTCGGAGATGAATTGAAATGAGGATGTGTTGGAAATAAATCGGGGAGCGTGTACTCTTCAGCAAGGAAGTGTTGATTGGATTTCGGAGATGTGACACCAGCAGCAGCATCTGTACTATCACCATGGGTCATATTACTTCCAGTATTCGTGTTTGAAGACTTGCAAGTGACAGAGCTACCGGATAGGACACCCCCTCCTAATGGAGAGCTCCCGTGGCCACTGTTTATATAGTTGGAATGAGTAGCGGACAATGCACTTGACACTGAAGGTTGCTCTGGAATCAGGTCCAATGGAGGAGGATCACTTTCCGGAAAAAGGAAGGCAGGAGGCATCTCAATTCTTCGGTTGATGGAAACGCGAACCTAATGCACAAAATCACAGAAAAAAGAAGGGTTAAAGAAAAAATCGACTTGTGAGAAACTAGTATAAATGCAACGGCGTATTACTTTCGCTACCAGTTTGACAGTGGATAGGTTTAGTTATAACTGACACGATATTATGAGAACCTACATTTCCTACAGAGAGAAAGACAGTATTTTATATAGATAAATAAGTAGGTGAGAAGAAATAGAACACCGAGAATCTCAATCTTATATTTGAAGAGCTTCAGCTCTCTTTCCATTTTACATGACTTCAGGCTTACAGTGCAAGGCCCTAACAGATCTATCTATTGGCTTTCCTCAGCACGGTGAGAGAAAGACTTTATTTTCCGAAAACGTTATTTGGATTTTCCCCTTTCCATTCAAGTCGATTAAGTGGAATGGAATTCTATACAGCTCATGCATCATAATCAACTCACAAGAAAAAGAGAGAGGAGAGAATAGCATCCATCGCTCGTGATTTCAAATATTCGTAAATTCATCTCTTCCTCTTTTATTTTCATGCATCCCAATACTTTGTAAACCATTTTTCCATGTAAATGATCATATTTACTTTCACATGTGTAGCGTGTAGTAACATACGCAGTCCAGTCGAACACATACAGAGAACAAAATCAACTCCACTAAATTTTATACAATCTAGACTCTAGACACTAGCCTATTATAGAGTTACAGCCTACGGGCTCGGTGTTCCAAAACTATGCGTCTACCTAGGGACCATTCATATATAAAGTCCAAGAATTTTCAAGATTTTTTTACCCCTCCCGCCTAAAATCCAGAATTTTGTCAGGTACCCTATGACAGTAAAACATTAGCGTCCATTTTCTAAGACCCTTTCCCTCCTGAATTCTTGACATCATTTATGAATGGTCCCCTACTAGAATTCTACACGATTTTTACATAATGGAGAGTGGGAGAGTAGTGGTAAAATGCTAGAAGATGAGTACATACCGTAGTATTATTACTGACGGGCATCTCCCGTTCACTGTCTGATGAATTCCTCTTCACACTAGAATTCCCACTTTCCACTTGTGAAGATGTCATTTTTGGTTGAGACCCTTTCTTGACAAACAGCGGTTTAACTTTGATAGGCAATTCCGTTCTGTCTGCACCGGGTAGCACCGAGTTCCCATCTCCAGATGATAACCTGAGTGCGCAAAATGTCAACATTTCATACTAAAACGCATACAAACTCATAAAACATAACAACCCGGTCTCATCATACATTTTGTGCGTAGCTAAAGCCGTCAAAAGACCAAATGCAAAGAGAAATGGATAAAAGCTTTTCGCTTTAATTAGTTACGTAAATAATTTCCCTCTGCCTCTCTTTCTCCTCTTCGTTGTGCAAGCTACTTTATCATCCCTAAAATGTAACCTCTAATTTCGACAGCATCTACCTTTCATAGTGTGTGACTTACTTTACCAAACTTTCAACACATTAGGGGTATTCACGAGCACCGGGGTAACGGGGTATAAGGGTATTAGGGTAACTTTTTGTAATGTTTTTAAATGGAGAAAAGTTACCCTTATACCCTGTTACCCCGGTGCTCGTGAATACCCCTATTATAAATTAAAAATGCGTTTGCAGAGCAACTGTCCACTTCTGTGTTCTGTTCTTAATTAGTTTTATTATGTGTTTTTTTTTACTCCACCCAGAAATTCTATTCTGCTCCTTTCCTTCGGTCAATAAAAATCCAGAAAGTATCCACTCATACACAACTTGCTGTGAAAACCGCCCGTGAAAGCATCTCACAAAGAAAATCTCTTTCAAATCAAATGGACTTGAAAAGAGGAAGTGGATAACACTACAGTAGTATCCTTCAACCTATACTTTGATATCTTTCCTACTTACATCTCTATGGGCATTGAGAGTCAAATAGACATTTTCCACTCCCGTACACTTACGACCCAATCAGATTACCTACACAGCGAGTGAGCATGAAATCCACACACCTTTCCATGCTCTTTCAGTGTGGCTCCGAGGAATTACATTTTCCCTCCGTACATACATAAATAAATCGAATTGACCAGTGAAACTGGAAATTCATTAAATAAGGAACCAACCATGAAGCATTATATAGCTCACAGTCTACATGACAGGCTTCATAATGCACTTTGCCTTAAAAATAGATCACAATCCATCCTTCTTCTCTTACTCACTAACTGTAAACCCACTCATAATTTTAAGCTCCACAAAATCTACTATGACATGGCATCCATACATAATTTACTAGACAGCACATTATATAATTTTACATGCAGCACATCTTGCTATAAGAGTCTCTGAGTTCAAAATCCCACTATAGCAAACAATGTCTTGTGTCCCTTACCTTTGACTAAACGTTAGCATTTCATGAGCAAGTCGAGGTGGTGGTGTCGGTTTATTTGGTTTTGGAGGCAACGCAGGTTTTGTCGTCCCCATTGAACCAGAATCCATGGATGATAGTGACGGAGGCACCCCATCGCTGGCTTCACTACTCCCACTCCCAGAACAACTACTGCTTTCACTCGGATACAACTCCTTCCCATTGGAGATCTAAATCACCAGAACACATATAGTAGTAGTTCATTAGTTGCAGAGATGTACTCATCATGATGACACCTGCTGCTTTCATTCCCACATTTCTAACAATATGAGTGCAAAGTCGCTCCATCCACATTTTTACCACTAATCCATACATGCATCAACGATGACACACATTGGATGCTTATT
>Ga0210040_10003087_pt1 | contig 22814 bp, 19 predicted proteins | sample CryGeyCG12114_NA_FD_185462 | JGI IMG/M metagenome (GOLD analysis project Ga0210040, IMG submission 185462) | Groundwater microbial communities from aquifer - Crystal Geyser CG19_WC_8/21/14_NA (SPAdes) (version 2) | ecosystem: Environmental > Aquatic > Deep subsurface > Groundwater | place: USA...
GTAAACGCTATAGCGTTTTTTTAATGTTTGATAAGTTTGATTTTGATTTACTTTTATATGAAACCGGCTTTGCCGCTTTTTCATAATATCATAGAGAATGCCGTCAGGCTAAATGTTTTGCTAGCGTTAGCCAAAGAAAAAGAAACGCACAGCTCGCAGCCTGCACACCTGCACAGCGAACACCACTAAAAGTTGTGAAAGCCATTTCATGATGGGATTACCTGAGGACGACACTTCGTATTTTCGAAAACAGCTTTATTTTATTGAAAGCAATTGCAATGATTTTCGGACACACGCATCTGACATCAAGTAGTTAAGTTATGGTAATAAATAAATAAAATAAAATCATGTTTCTTGACAGTTTTATTCCATTCAACTTTAAATGGAGATTGAACTTTAGCTTGTTTAACCAGTTGGGCCATTTCATAAAATCTGGTTGTTCTTTTATTAAACTGGACTATTTGCTTTCAAAATCAAGACCAAACTAGATTTTGTAATTTATTTGACTACGCATGATGACCGGACTACACCTGTGATGACGCGTTTTTAAGGCATTCCCCATGTCTTTTACTGTAAGTCTGCAAAACATAGGGTTCACAAAGGATATGCGTCATAGACAAATACAATGTGCCAATCATTTTTGCAGAATTCGGCTAATGTACAGCATTTCATTTTGCTCATCTTTTGTTTTCATATAATGTTACGCTACGCTACTTAACAACCCGATTTTTTGCTCATAAAGAGCAAGCTGCATGGACACAATATACAATCTGTTATAAAAACATCGTAGCCAGGTATTTTTCATTAAAAAGAAACTGCAAAATCTTTAAGTGGTCAAACAAGTCTTGACTGTGGTTCATGCAGACTGTATTATGTGCATATCTGTAACCTTGAAATTTCTGGTAGCTCAAAGATTTGCATGCAATTTTTTTTACCCATTTCCTCATATTGCTTCATCTCAGATGTACTGGTGGTACACGACTGTATAATTGGTGAATTGCTCACCTGTTTACAAAACGGCGTTAGATAAATATTTTGTCCTGACAGTTTCTAAGCTTTTTAACATGCCGAGTTCAACGAGTGCTTTTATTTGTATGTACACGTTTTAAGTTGGAAAATCTGAAGAATGAAAAAACTTGTGGACGTAATAGTTTGCATTGTAGTCCTGTGTTCGTCCTTTTCTACATCTTCATCACGTAATTGAAATCCGGGTTTTAAACTGAATTGGTTGACTTCATATTAGTTTTTTGTTTAACTATCAAGCGCACTAAAGAGAAATCATACTGTTTAATACATACTACATACTATATGCGCAGTGTGCAGTACACAATTTTCTTTGCACTAACATGCATTTAATTTCCACTTTATATAGAAGAATGCCGCTCTTATAGAAGACTTCGGGGAAAATGCGTCCCTATAATCAATTGCCCTCCACTATTGACTGTTCTACGGTCACCACAAAGGACAATTGGAGATATTAGACGGCTACAACGACTAACTTGTATTACTCAGATTTCAGAAACGCAAAATCCCTTGGTAAAAAATTAAGAACTCAACAAAATAGCAACCCATAGATATGTTTTAACTCATTACAAACTTACCTATCCAGGTATGTTGTCCAAAAACTGAGATAGTTGGATTGGACAAAGACGAAAATATCATAACTGAATCCACAAGTACGGCAACTACAACCACACCAAAAATTGAGACAACAACAAAAAATGCTACTATTGACATTGGTTTACGATCGCATCGAAATTTTGATCTGTTGCCCAATTGGAAAGAATGCAGCTATGCAGCAGCAGCAGCTACTTCAGACCGTGTAATTGGGGGCAACAAAGTTACACATGGGACTTATCCATGGATGGTAAAAACACGCATTCAAACAAATAATTGAATAAAAAAATTTAACTGTCTAATTATATGATTCTTTTTTAATTTAATTTGCAGGCCAGACTTGGCTATAGAAGTAAGTGGAAAAACATACTGAGGCAGTTTCATTATAGAACATTGTAGATCGGCCAAAGTTTCACAAAATATCGTGTTTTCTTTCCAGACAAAAGAACCCGAAAAATTGAATATTATTGTGGAGGAACGGTGATTTCAAAAAGATACATTTTGACGGCAGCTCATTGTGCTATTGGATATGACAATATTTTTAGACTGTATATACAGATTAAAATACTGCACGCTTTTTAACAAATTAGTGAGGGTCGTTAATTTGTAATAGCGTTTTTTTGTACGTTTTGTAGGGAGCAAATCCGACTGGGGGAACATGATACAAAGACTGATGTAGACTGCAACGCAGATTTAGGAAATCTTTGCTCACTTCCAGAAGACTATACAATCGACAAAATCATTCCGCATCCAGAATACAGTGCTGCATACAAAAGGAATGACATCAGTCTAATTCGTGTGGACAAGGATATATCATTTGCAAGTTGTACGTTAGTGAAATAGGAGAAATTAACATTCCAGCTTCATTCCTAATGCGTTAACTAAACATACAATCTAATTTTTCCACAGATTTCATTCGTCCCGTGTGTCTTCCATTTTTCAAAGAGTATGGAATACCAGAACCCGAAAATTTATTGGCAGCAAATACCACGGGCATAGTGGCCGGCTGGGGTAGAACTATTTGGTCAAAATTGCAGGGCAGTGCAGTGCTTATGGACGTTAAGTTACCGATAGTTCCTAATCCAGAGTGCCAAAACTTTTTCAAAAAGCGGGTCCAAGTCACTGAAAATCAGATTTGTGCTGGTGGGGAAAAAGGGAAAGACTCTTGTGGTGGTATGCATTTTTTTACCGTTTACTCAGAAAATAGTTATCATTATCAATCATTCAAAACAGAAAAATCATAGAACTATTTTCAACTTTGTCTATCTAATATGTTAGGTGATTCTGGAGGACCGTTGCTGGCAGAAATTCTTGCACCCAACAAAATTTCGAAACAATTCCAATTAGGGATCGTTTCATTTGGCCAAGTTCAATGTGGTGGCGGATTACCAGGAGTTTATACTCGGATATCCAACTATTTATCATGGATTCTTGACAACATTGGACAAGATTCATAACTTTTGCTAGTGAATGTGAAATGAACACAAGACAGCAATATTTTTCTTTGTCTAAAGTTCTTCTGACTGCACTTTTATTGTCCACATGAAAAACAGAAGAGGACTAAAGGAGCTGCAGTAGTAAAAGGTAACAAACACATGTACATTGTATAGGATAGATAGTTGTGAACAAGACGCCAAAATAAAGGGAATGTGAATTTTTTATCAAGCATGATAATACCTAAAGTATAAGATAACAAAACTCCCAAAAAATGACTATCATGTCGTCACAGCATTATTCTTAAAGTTGCTTACAATGGAGGCTATTTAAATGATCAACAATAATATAGAATGCGATATAAAAACTTGTAAATATAATCATGACTCTTTTTAAGAACATTTTTAGGTTTAATTTTGCTTTCAAACATTTCCAAATATCCATTCATCTTAAACTTCAGTTGACCTTAAATACCCTCCATTGTTGATTCCTTGATCTAATGTACTTTTATATTATTACCTATTATACTACATTGCAAGAGTGACTATTAAATATAAACATATGGTTAACTAACCAACAAACTAACGAACATAAATTTTACAATTATATATCTCTACTACACCATAGGATCTGTGCCAGTTAGTAAACTCTTGTGCGATTAAATAAATACATGTATGTTGTTGCAAATAAATACATCCAGTTTTGCGCACAAGTCTTAACGTTATAGGTACTCCATCTTATAGTTTGTAAAGCCAGCTTTTTTTATATTCACAGTTACAATATTATAACAAACGGTGCGTCTCCATTACACTTGATAAATAAAAGATTTCTGTAAAGCAAACTACATTGTAATGAATCTCATGTTGTGATGTGATCTTGTTTGGCAGCAGTTTTTTACTTAACCATAAGCTAAACTTATAGAGGTACTCACAAATATTTGACAGTAAACGATTGCTTATCTACCAAATAGACTCAATCCTATCACTTACAATAAATTTTACTCTTCAATTCAATCTAGTTGTACAAGTTAAAGCTACACATAGTTTTTTTTTCAAATCTACACTTTTTTGTACATCTTATTTAACCTATAGCTTTCAATATATATTTTTCCTTTCAGACATCAAAAACAAGCGTTTCGGGTATACTTACATTATGCACCTGGCATTGGAAGAAGACAATTACATCATTTTTATGCCACCATAATAATAAATACAAGAGCTAACTTGCTTGACTCGACAAATCACTACTTGAAATATTACACCGTGTTGAATTCACCAGATGAAAGCATAAAGTTGATACTTGTAATGTTTATAATTGGTAGTGCTGGAAGATTTTTATCTGCACAAAATACTTTAGACGATGATATGACGCTCTTATTAGAATTTTACTCGCTAGAACTAGATAGTTTCTTAATTCTTACTACGAAAGATTTTTTGTTCGTGGTATACCTTATGTAATCTCATGAAATTAGACCGCTCCTTTAAATTGCATGCTAACAATGACATAGGACTTTCATATAATTAGTTAGTACCTTATTGTACGCTCGCTCAAATTCAGGACAGCACCTTTTTTTTGGAATCCTTAAAAAATTATGGTTCACTGGGATAAAGCGTCTTCAAGTTTTTTTAACAATTTAATCATTGTAGCTTTCACAGCAAAAAAAAACACACTATTGAAAAAAACATCGTGCGAAAAAGTTGAGAAATTAGTGAGCACGCGAACAGAGAAAAACCCGTTTTGTGTAAAATTAACCCATTGGTTAACACCTATCAATAATACTTCTCCTTCACACGTATAACAAAATTCTCTGCTTTTTATTGTGCTACTGGTGTTTCCCAAAAAAATTCAAAGTAAGCTAATAATGTAGGTCGAGTTATTGCTCCTTAGGCCGAGAAGAATATACAGAAGCAAAAATGTGAACGTTGATACACACAGAGAACACAATTTCATATGTGATAAAAAAGCATCAAAAATGGAGAAAATTCCTTTCACAAGAAATTATAGAGATAAACCATGTGCTTCCATTCTGTATATGATTCCAATCATATTGCATAATGTATATTACCTAATCAATATGGTCAGCCATAATCTTCTTCCAGTATACAGGGTGTATTTTTACCCTTTTCCAGATCAACTGACTCATCTAGACTTGACTAGCCTAGAGCTAAAACTGTGTACGAAGTAGTTTGTTACATACGTTTAGAAAGTTTCTACTGATTGACTACACTTGGAATGAAGGGTCACGGAATGTGTCCAAACCTCCTTCGCCACCCATACTTCCACTGTCATCAGAAGACAAGGACAATAATTGAAGTTCACATCGCTCTCTGTATTCCTCTTCGATTGTTTTTAGTCTCTAAATAATGAACAAAACATTTAATTTGGGGGAGGCTACAAAAATATCACAAATCTCATACAAATACAAATCATGTCCACAAAATAAGTTACCTTAGCTTTAGTTTCTTCCAAGTTGGTGAGCACTTGTTGATGAGCTAATTCCAATTGTGAGCGAATATTTGCATAAATTTTTGCCTTCTTTTCCCGTTCTACCACGCCTTTGTCAACTAAAGCAGTATTCACTTCTCTTTTCATACGGTCTAGCTCATTCTTATCACGGGTCAGTTTCGATAATCTACTATACTCGTCCCTTTTCCAGTTGCGCACCCATTTCATCACTTCACCAATTTCTTTCTCCTCCAAAGAGTTTAGTAGCTTCATTTGCTTTGCCTGCGCTTCTCTAATTTGCTTATCCATTATTTTGAACACCTATAGAGAAATGATCAACATACAAGATTACAAAATGCATTGTGAAAAATGGAAACGAAAAATGATCAAAACTGGTAAAAAAAATTACGTCTTCGTAGCCCTTTTCTTCAGTATCTTTTTCTATTGCCAGTTGTTCCCGGATTAGAATTTCGGAGGGATGGCGTGCTACTTTTTTAAGCATCATTGCTTCCCTAAAGTACACAAAAAGTCACAATTAATTGAAGGAAAAAAAATATTTCGAAAAGCTAAACTTACAAATTCTTGGAAGACAACTTCTTGACTAGTTTTTGGTGACTTTTTTTCGGTGCCTTTTGGACTTTTCTATCCTTTTCATGTTTCTTTCGTAAATCCTCCATTTTCTTCTCCAGCTGATGTTTTTTATCCTTCACTGGCTTAAACTCCCAATACTTGTCCACTGGATCTGCATAGAAATTGAATGCAGCTGATCCCATACATTCCGTCCCATTGGATACAAACGCTACCAAAATGGAAGGTGGTGGTGGCATCGGTCCTACTGCCGATTTTTTTCCGTCGTCTATCGGCTCAATAGAAGCTTTTCCTTGAAGAGTTGTTAAACTAGGTGAATTCCCCGACGGAGGCGATGAGGAAACCTCCGAAATCGGGGCATTCGTGGTTTCTGAAACTTTTCTACGAAAAGACGCATTCCATGAAGAAGTGGGCGGTTTGGTCACAACCACAGGGGGAGGTGGGGCAATAATTGGCTCAGAATCTTCATTAGCACTAGAATCTTCCGCCAAAGCGTCATCTTGGAGCACACTGAGTTGTTTAGCACGCCTTTCCAACTCATTCTGGTACTTGATTGGATTCGCCAAAGCATCGGCAAAGTCCGCCAATCCATCGGGCACGTAGTCTTTTACTTTCACGTATAGAAACAATGTGGGCAGATTGAGAGGTTGACCGGACTCGTTCCGCAAAAGAACGTGACGATAGCCCGGACGTAAACTGACCACAGGAAGAACACGATGACCAATGAATCGTCCAGAGTCTTCAAAAGCAGCAATTCGTATACAAGCGAGGTCAGGGAGCACAACTTTTTTGAATACAAAGGGCTCCGTTTCAAACAAAGGATTGATGCCGTTTGCTACGGTTTTCGTTTTGAATCTTTTACGTACAGTATCGGTAGGCAGACCGTACATTTCAACTTCTACATAAATTCCCACACGTTTATCCGTGAGGAATTGACCAGAGATCACCTATTACGACGAGAAAATTATAGGTCAATTCAATATGCAACCATTTTTTCTACACCTTTATACTTACTAGGGGTACACCTGAAGCCGTATACTTTCGTATATTTCTACGCGCGTAAATCTCCCAGCTAATCGGATCAGTAGGTAGAGGTAAATAGTCTGCTCTGATTGGCTCGAAGATTTACGCGCGTAGAAATATACGAAAGTATACATACGGCTTCAGGTGTACCCCTATTGTTTTTCATTAAAATTACACGCATACTTGAATAGAGACTGTGCCCGCAATAATTCCATCCACAGTGGACTCCGCAAAAGGATCAAAACGTCTGTCTTTTCTTCGCATGAAAGAAGGTTTGAGCATAAAACCACAATGACTATTTCCTTCGAATATGCCCAAATTTAACTGCATAGCCAGATCTATTTGAACAGAAATACAGAGTGTGTGAACTTTCCTCCATATGATAAAACGAGCAGAAAACTAAGTAAGCTAGTTGAGTCCTACCTAAAGTTTGATAGTTGAGAGCAACGAGTTGACACCCAGCATTCCAAAAAAGTTGGGGCATGAAGTTGCCCGAGTCCACACGCGTCCCCCTGGGGTAAACTCGACTCAGCTGATGTTTATTGTAGTTGACAAACTCTACAGGATGTTCTTTGAGCAGTGTCATGGCTTGTTTCTCGTCAAAGGATGACATTTCATAGCATCTGTTCCGACCTGTGAATAAACAATAGTCAACATAGTTTAGTTCATATTAGTAGTTACAAGTAAGTTCAAAAATACTTACTTGCTTACTTACTTATTTGACAGACAGGCTAAAATAAACTACATGTATAAGATGAAACTACTTACTCCTGGAGGCTTCAAAGCTATAGAAATGCACGGGTTGCACGTAATTGACTAATGCTGAGATTTCAGCTCCTGCTTCCGACTCCTTCCCCGCTGTTCCTTTGTCACTTTGGGATTTTTCCAAACTTTTTAGATCATCCGGTTCTGTGCTATCATCTTCATCTTCGGAGCTCGAAAACATCCCTTCATCTTCTTCTTGGGTAACTGCACATTTAAGAGTCTCTATAGTATCTTATATGCTATATATTACCATTAGCATCAATTTCTCAACCTATTACAGGGTTTCCGGGTGCAATCTAACATATAAGTCACAGTTTTATTTGAAAAATCCATTTTCGAAGGAACAAAGTAGCTAACCATTAATTGGATCTTCAGTCTCAACGCTGTCTTTTGAGTCCTCTTTGGTAAGGAGATGCACAGCATCACCATTTTCAGGAGAAGTCGTTTTGCTATTCTTCTTAATAGGTTTGGGCTTATGATGATGATGATGATGATGGTGTTTCTTTTTGTTTTTGATGATTATTTTGCGTTTCAATGCGGAAGGTGGGGGTAAATGAGCTCCTAGTTCAAGCTGTAAGCAAATGGAAGAAAAATAAAATGTCAATTATAAATCGATTTTTTACAAGGTAACGTAGAAAATGAAAATTTATTGTTCTTACTTACTACCTTCATATTTATGACTTAACTTTTCATGATTACCTACAATTACTGGATTTATGGAGCCGCAACTCCCATTAATGCATTGCGAAAGGTTTCCATTTTGCATACACAGTTTGACACGAATAAATACATCAAACGAATAAGAGTAAAGCCTCGAATCATGAATATTAAATGAGAAGATTCAGGATAAGCGATACAAAATGTAGTTTACATTCATGTAGTCACCAATGCATGCATGCATATCGCATTGGAACCCACTTTTTTGCATTACACTCACAAAATTGATGTAGAATAAAAAAATCTAGAAAAAATGCCTCTCTCGGGTAAAGAAACCGTCTGATCTATGTGATACAAAACTACTCAAAAAGGTTCGGGTTTCAAAATTAGGCAAACTAATGCATTGGAGAAAATGAGAGTAGAAGTGGTTCCGACTCCCATGAGTGATAAAAATTGCCAACCCATGTTTTGGGAGTATTAGTGGAACAAGTCATGCGAATTTGAACAAGAAATAATGCGAATACGTGAAAAACAGTACTAATGTTTCCAGAAAAACCAAAGGAATAGACACAGAATGCAAACACAAAGACTTTTCGTCCAATGACTACCGCATTTGGAATAAATGACCTATAGCAAAAACATCTATAAAAACTAGCCATATCAATCCTTCTGCGCATAAAATTCTGAAAAAAAAACAATGTGGACGAATACGAATATTATTACCACTTTGCAGAACGTAAAAATATTCCTAACGTGCTTCTATAATCCGTAAGTCCTAGTCCTATAAGCCCTATTCCTAAAATGCACGAATCCCTGTGGAACTACGATCGTCAAAATAAAATCCATAATCTCTCTCTAATACAAAATTTTAAGGTGCATTCATTTTGGCTAAGCAAACCAACTGGAGACCAGATCCTTTATATGTTATATCATATATTCATTCGGTAACAAATCTTTTACTGCAAGGATTACACAAGAAAAAGTGAACAGCTCTATCAACACACCAATCCAAAAGCTCGTTTAGATAAGCTAATGGATACTCACTCACTACTATGGGGTCAAATTAATGGACGTGATTCACTCACTCAAATTCATAATTCACATGCATCATATACTCTGCAGCAATCGCAAATCTAAAAATATCAAAACAACCGGACCGGAACCATATATCCTTTTCCTCCATTTTTTTTGCTTCCACTCCACACTTTATTGTACAAATCCACGTATAGTAATATTACTCTTCCCTTATGTAAACATTATAGACACACCTAGTGTGGTAGCAGCGGTGTGTGGTAACTGACTACATGTTCCAATTTTGTTTCGTTTTACAGATCAAAAAGTGTAAATATAATCTGAATATGATAACATGGGGACTCCTATTTCTATCAAATAGCAGCTTTCACGATAGCATAAACTTATTGACTTTTTCACGCCACGTTTCACATATATACTACACTACATAGGAGAAAGAAAATGAGACTCACGGGATAGCCTTCCAGCGGAACTTCCAAAAGCATGGAACCAAAATATTCGCGACAGTACTGAGCTATTTTGGCTTGCTGCTTCGGGCTGCAGTGGTTTTCAAATGAAAGTATCACAGGGTAATCTGAAGTCTTGAATGCGCTTTCAGCAATCGCTTCAATCACATCCTGAAATATAATGAAACAGTAGGCATAATATTTCATTCATTAGGGGGTTTTACATATCAAGGGATGGATTCTACTATTATAGGGGGATTTCCAGGAGAATACATTAAGTTACGAATGATTCAAAATCATTGCAATATAGACATCTATCTGTACATGCATTTGCGAAATCTAAAAGTGAGCAATGCTAATTATTCGTCTAGTTCAGATCTAACCGACTGCCTTGAATATTACATGTGTAAATAGATATCAAAATATCCTAGTTTACGATGACACACATAATTACAGTTAGTCCCTAACTAACTATGAATACAAGCAACTTTAACAAGCTTTATTAACTACCGTCTATCATTGTGAGACAAAAAGTACATCTGCGTATATATAAGTCATCCCACACAGAATAACACTTTGTCTCTGAATAACGCTACGACTGAATAAATGAGCTCATCTTCCTTTCATGAGAAAACCGGATGGAAATGGTAATGAACAACTACTCAAAATGCTAGAAGCTACACACTATCAAATTTCTTGCTTTCACAATAAATGCAGATTTTTGGTTACGCTAGAAAACTGTGAAAACTAAACAACTTTATCTGCCTTTTATATAGAAATCCATATGCTTCCTAATGACACAAATATTGTACATGGGCAAATAATTCCCTCAAAGTTGTGCAAGTAGCTACATTATAAATCAAATAATTTTGCAACAAAGTTCTAAAACAAAATACCCTCTTCTCATTATAATGATTTATTCACAATTCCATAAAACCAAAAAAGGCTTCCCACAGAATTGGATTCTAATAAGAGAAAACCTACTTTCACTTTTCCCCAAGAATCGATCTTTACCGTTCTACTAAAAAACGACAACCATAAATAAACACAATTGGCATGCTCCATGTGTGCACTATCATCACATGAATAATTGGTTTTTCAATTTACAACATTCAACCATTATTATTTACTTATCATCATTACAGTTGAAATGCTATGTATGAAAAGTTTAAAGAAAATGTTACACAGAAAAGAGCCAACAAAACTACAGAGGGCTTTTGCTGACAGCCCATGTCACTCTTATTTTCTCCTTTCATTGTTCGTACGCTTTTCAGAAACATCGTTGCAGTACTGATGATTCCAAACAAAGGAATGTAGAACGTGAGCAACCAACCTATGTTTTCCATAAACTACACAATTTTGGCATTTCATGTAATGTGTGCAAGTGTGTACTGTTGCTCCCAGAGTATCGATTATAAGTTTCATTTCGGATTCCCCAGTAATACGTGCTTTGTTTCATTTTGACCTATCCGATACCTTGGGTTTAATGTACCGTTAAATAGCAGACCCAGTCCTAAACTACATGTGCACTATATACTAGATTCACTAGATTTTTGGAGTGCCAACCCAACCCAAACTGATAATAGCTGGCTGGCACAAGCCTTTTATTAAAATTCCAAGTATTTGGAGACTTGATATAGTCAAATTACTGACTGAGTTTATTCAGTCACCCAACTAACTAACTGAAAGTATAAAACGCACAAAAAAAATGCGCAAAGCTCCCCAAAATTCGGGGATACTATAATCTGGCCGCATAGCGTTTTCTCTACTCATGTTGTTATATTCAAATCATTTCATAACTTTGATTACTTACATATATTTCATATAGTGATATATGATCAACAGAGTCTGGAACTTTCACCCAAGTTTAATGCTTTGATCATTAACATTCAGATTTCACAACCTATCAAATGCACCCATATACATTTCATAAATGGTTTAAATTAATCATGCGCAAGTAAAAAATGAAATGAGAGCCGATCAACAAACGGTTAGATAATCGTGTTCCTACTATTTGCAAAATAAAGGATGGTAGACAAGAGAGCCTTACTTGGTAAACCCGACTACGAAAAAATACATTTAATATATTTAAGTGCACTATCAAGGACACATTTGATTGACAGAAGCACCAGTGAGAATGAGAATGAAAAAATCGACGTCTATCATTTCTAAACAACAGATAAAATCATTATTTTCACTAACGGAGCTAAACGGACTAATAAAGCAGCGGTAGCACGCTGTTGAAGTTATACTTTGTACTTGAATACAAGATTCATGTCAGTCACAGCCAAAAAAATATGCATAAAATTAAAAGATAAATTTATAGTTTTAAGGTCCTTAAAATTTATGGTTACAAAAGACTAGACGCTTGAAAAAATGCTTTGATTTGTATCAAATGCAAATTCTCACTAAAATTTGCCTACCTATTCGAGCGTTCAAAACGGACACACAGACAGACGAACAAACAGATACTATGTAAAACGTTTAGTGTAGCTAAATGACCAAAAGCAACTAGCAAATACAAACTCATTGTATGTCATGCTCGACAGAAGCCATAGCCATACTCGTAAAATAAATTAAAATGCACTAAACCAATTATTTAACTAAAAATGTAAAAGCCAAGGCGTTGAATTTAAATTTAGAATTCAATTTATGGTGCGAAATATATTACTTTTGGGGTCCATTGAACTTAAAAAATGAGACCATGAAAATTACCTTTGCAGATATTTCGGGAACCAAAGTGTACCCATGAAAAATCATAGGCTCTTCAAAACGGCCATTCCAAAAATCCAGTTCAACGCAACGACAACCGGCAAGTAAACATTGACGATACATTTCCACAGAACTTTTCCCAGTCAGTTGATGGCCTGAAATTCATAAATAACATACAAAAATAAATTAAAAACAAATTTTGTTAAAAAAATTAAATAAAAAAGTTCTTCTAGCCTAATAGAATATTTTTGCAATTTGATATGACAGTGGTGAAAAGTTAACAGCTCTCTGGAGACTACTAACATATTGCATGGTTTTTTAAATTACTCGGGAATTCTATTGCTGTGTACTTTTCATTTTCAGACCGTGTAGACTGATTTTATTTTCTCATTTCTCCGAGGCAGACTAGAAAGCTAATCAAAACTGTTTGTGCTCCGATTGCTAACAATGAAATTAGGAACATTACTCAACCTGTCGACCTGTCTTTTCTTTATATATCTCGCTCTCACTATCAGAATCATCTGCTAGTTTAAAAGACGCACGTAAAGCTCCCTTCAAGCTGTTTTTACAATATATGACAAACAAAACTCCAAAATGAGGAATAAAAGCAAAACTTACGATAAAACTATAATATGACTAAAAAAAAAGCCCCAAAACGTTCATTATTCAGGGAGCAAGGAATAAATAATACAACAAAGTTAGTCATTATAAACATCACTTGAATTAATCCCCTACTATAGCAAATAACTTAAGCCACCCAAAACATTATAAATTCGCATCATTCACTTTAGTTTCACTGTAGCAGAAACAGCTCCATTGTGAGCCCTGGATGAAAGACATGCATCCATTAAAGTACAAACCTTGCAAAATTATTCATCCCGAGCTAGTCAGCAGAATTGTCTTTCACTTTTGGAAACCGAGGCTAACCAAACCAAGCCCTGGGCACCTACAGCATCATCTTAAACTTCCCTTTCAAATTCTCTTAAATCTAAAGCTACAAACTACAAGTAATACTACAAATAAAACCACCCAAACATCATTAGTGTGAAAAGAACGTCTGCAATTTAGTTAGTTAGTTACGATTTTACTTGTTTTTGCTGCTGACTTGACTTCCACGCACAAATATGTAGCCTATTCAATAACATACCGGAAATTCAGCAATTTTTACCATTTGGTGTCCAATTAATACACAATACACCGTCAATAGTGAAAAAATAGGCAAGTGTTTACCTGTTAGATACGTATTATGGGACGAGTTGATGAAATAGTGACTTAATGGCTGATCCATATCATGGGAAAGATCCAAATTTTCTGTGGAGAGAATGCCATTGTCCTCTGATAGCGTATAGCGCAAAAAACCTTCAAATGATAGGACCCCGCGAGCGCGATTACATTCCACGGGCTCATACGTTTCAATCAACTCTTTCGCCTTGTCTGGCGTCGTATACGGGTATAGAATTTCATTGAGCCGTGGATCTCGTTGCTCTGCATTGATGAACTCCATAAACTGCTCAGCAGTCATGTATTTCTTTTTGTTCGAACCGGTGATTTCATCAAAAACACGTTCCACTTCGGATCGACCCATTAAATGTTTGTAGAATCCAAAAAAGTCCTCGAACGTAAACTTGGCTACATTGATCGAGTCATTCTGCATTGGTAGATTGACAAGAATTAATGAACTTGTTCAGGAAATGAAGACGGTAGGGAAAAAAGGGAGATTGAGTGCATTTGGCAGACATGATCAGTGAGTGGGCTGAACAAAACTATTAGTTTTATAGGCTAGCCGAGTTGTTTCGTATTGTGTAAAGCAAAACCTAAACATTGTAATTCAAACTTTGCTGCAAGTTCAGCAATGGACTTTGTAAAACACTTTGACTTTTACACAAAAAAAAAACACTATTTGGGACAAAATAGCTTTAAATATTCAATTTAAAAGTAGAAAGCCTAACGCAAACAGTTTTTCAGGAGTTTCATTCAAGTTTTGGTGCTTCCTTAGACATTTTAAATTTGACGATAATTGAAACTAATTAAAGCTAAACAAGCGACACAATTAATGTTAAAGTTAAACGCATTAATTTTGACATTCTACGATTCCGAGGAACTTCATTCTCTACCGAGTTCTCAGAATAAAACATAAGCAGCATTAAGAATACTTGGGAGGTGCAATAAAACGGTTTATTTGTCTAGGCAGGCAAAAAGTGAAAAATATTTCCCTTTCTTCATAAAAGCCATTCAGCTCTCTCCAAGGTATGCTAGTTCTATGTGGGATGTAAAAAAGGCGATTGTAAAGAAAAAACAGGTCTAACTACAAGAATGGATCAAAGAGCACGCAGGAAAATGGAGGAAAAAGTAGCCCACTTTTATATTCCCAGTTCGCCCACATGTTCACGTTCAGTTAATATGAAAGCACGTCTGTAGCAGCAAATAGCGTTGGCTTCATCTACAAAATTTTCCTTTCCCATTCTTGCATGAATATGAAAAAACAAAGTGATTTGCTTTGCTAAACCAACAGGGAAAGGTGAGTGTTTTTTTCCAACAATGAATCTTACTGTGAACCATCCATGGCTAAAATTTCTACACTTTCTTACACAAAGGTATAATAACATGAAAAGTTTAACACACTTTCCAACTCAATCCACACCTTTACAGCACGACAAAATCTACTATGAAAAATGTTTACACTACTCAATACATGCACTACTGACTGACAAGAGTGAGAGTGGTAAAGCTATACCAACACATCCCATTGTGAATAAAACTACTTTACAGAAAGTGGGCAAAAATGGCAGTGAATAATTTATAGTTTTCAATGTATTTTTACCGTCAGACTGGTAGCTTTGGTCAATTTTTCAACTGGCTTGGGCAATGATGGAACCGATATCTTCGAACATAAAACGGTCATGCAACATTTATTTGTCAACTTATTGTCTACATCATCCTGTGTACATAGTAAGTACATAGGAAACATAAACCTGACAGATGTTGGTACTACATATCAAATGTGGTGAAAGAAGTAAATGACTCTAAGTACGCTATTTCCCTCCCAGCAAATATTCCGTTTCATATCATCAACTGACTTTCAAAATTGTGCAACTTACCTTCCCTGACGAAAGTCCTGCAGCATCCAAAGCTTTCTCTATACGTTTTCGGTCCTCCTTGTTTTGGGCAAAAGTTTTCACAATGCTCTTGACTGGAATTTTACCCTGTTTATCGGTCCCAAGAGTTAGTTTCGTATGGATTTTCATCAGGAATCTCATAATAGAGCTGTTCAGTTGCAACAAGTTGTAGGAAATTGAGAGCAGTTCCTGAGCCCATAACTATATGTTGTTATCACAAGATAGAAACCAAATTAGAACGCAATTTGTGACACGTGGTGTTTCTATTACTACTGGGATCTAAATCTCACAATGAAAGCCCCATAGAACTAGATATATTACAAGCCCATGCACTCTGCTTTAACGTTTGACAAAATTGTCGTTATTTTCGTTAAATTAAAATCACTAGGACTGTAGTTTTTCGATTCCGGAAAACGATAAATTCAATTTAAAATGTCTGGTTTGCAATCTTTCCTACCGTATTGCAGCACACAGGTGCAATTTTTCATGCCTTGTGTCTATCTACTAATATAAATCACTCATAACATGGACTTATAGAATAATAATGAAATATCGTAACAAGGTTGGAGCTAGGACCCAAATGATTTAATTCCCAAAATTGCAAAACTCCAATAGCATCAAAAAGGTGTCATTATACTCTACCTAATCCGAAATTGTAACATGCTGTCATGAAATATAGAAAATTTAGATTTTTTACAGCTCACTAATGAGGCAAATTAAAAATTGTAGCATAATAAACCTTAGCTGTCTCCTTCTTGGTGCAGCAAAAGTTAAGAAAATTGAGGTTCACGAAATCGGGACCAGAGACGATAGTGACAGTCTTTTCCTCCAATGTGTCTTGGGAGCCCATTGTCACCAATTGACGAAGTTTTGGGTCTTTTGGGATTTTGGCTCCTTTCCCGGTCCGAACATCACGTATAGTTGCTATGTCCAGCAAATCAACCTCCTATGTACACAACATAACTCAATATAAACGCCAGTATTTATTGCTACCCTATAGAATCGATATTTACAGCATCGTCGACTGACTTAAACGAACTAATAAAGCCACTAGAAAAAACCCCATCGTTGCTTCATTCTAGGCAAATACCTTATTCGGACTGATCCAATACAGGTAGAAGCCATTTTCGTCCACTTTCAGAGTAAACTGGCTAGCTGTCCCAGAGTCCTGAAAAAAATACAAAAGATGAAGCAGATAAAGCCCATGATTCGAGATATTGAAATCTATTTAAAAGGAGTTGTTCAATAGTCATATTGGAAAAACCACTCCTTAACATTCAATTGCGGTATCTTGGTCTATATAAAGTTCAAATTCAATTAAGGAGCTACTGATATGGCCTAAGAGCATATAGTGAGTCTACTAGCGTGTTTTCTTTCTTCAACATGAGAAGAATACTCTAAACTGAACCACAAACAGACACCTATTGTGAGAAAAGGACAAAGGAAAGTAGACGAAAAAAGTGGGGAAAACTTTTTTCCCAACCATCATTGTGTGGTGTGCACTATCACTTTCCTTTTTCTCATCATAATGTGCGGTTGCCGATGCTTTCACTAGGCAGCGTAAGATATTGGAAAAATCCCTATAACAATGAACGCGTCTTTAAAGCCATAGTGGCTAGAGAGTAGAAAACAGTTTAAATCCGGATTATTCGAAAATGGCAATAGCCAGCAAGGTTTATATGGGCTAAATCCTTCCGGCAATACATTCAAATTAGAGTGCATGTAGAATTTCGCATTTCATATTATTTGCCATGATGTTACTTTCGTATAATACTAACCAAGCCAAGGACCCCGCACCGGTAACACAGAAAGATGACATTCAGATGAAATTTTTTCGAAAGTTCGTCAAATGTTCATTTTTTTGCGCTAAATCCGAATCTGCAATCAGATTTCCCGAATTCGGTTTCAATCACCCGCTAGGGGTCACTAAATGTCAGAACAAAAAATTCCAAACAAAAAAAAACAAATATGGCATATTTACGTTTTAAATAGCGTAGAAAACGATTCTGAATGTCAAAAACCGAAAAATCCGATTTTAATCTGATTCGGGTATAACTTGTGTAGAAATGACATTCAGAAGGAAAATGATGCAAACATGATTTTCTAGGTTTTCAATAGCGTAGAAAACGATTCTAGGTGTCAAAAACCGGAAAATCTGATTTTGATCCGATTCGGGTATAACTTGTGTAGAAATGACATTCAGTAGAAAAATGATTCAAACATGATTTTCTACGTTTTCAATAGCGTAGAAAAAATTCTGAATGTCAAAAACCGAAAAAATCGGATTTTAATCCGATTCGGGTATTATGTGTGTAGAAAGGTCATTCAGTAGAAAAATGATGCAAACATCATTTTCTAGGTTTTCAATAGCGCAAAAAACGATTCTGAATGTCAAAAACCGAAAAATCTGATTTTGATCCGATTCGGGTATAACTAGTGTAGAAATGACATTCAGTAGAAAATCAATGCAAACATGATTTTCTAGGTTTTCAATAGCGTAAAAAACAATTCTGAATGTCAAAAACCGAAAAATCCAATTTTAATCCAATTCGGGTATAACTTGTGTAGAAATGGCATTCAGTAAAAAATCGATAAAAACATTATTTTCTAGGCTTTTAAATACGTAGAAAACGATTCTCAAGTCAAAAAACCCTAAAAGCTGATTTTTCTTCGATTTTTAACAGAATGTCATTTTTACTCTATTCTCAAAACTCAAACGGACGTCGAATACACACAAATGCATGTCCCATAGCATTGCATTCCCTCCGTTTCAATTCTGCGCGGACTATACACAAGTAATACCCGAATCAGATTAAAATCGGAATTTTCGGTTTTTGACACTCAGAATCATTTTCTACGCTATTGAAAACCTAGAAAATCATGTTTGCATTATTTTTCTACTGAATGTTATTTCTACATGAGCTATACCCGAATCGGATCAAAATCGGATTTTTCGGTTTTTGACATTCAGAATTGTTTTCTACGCTATTGAAAACCTAGAAAATCATGTTTGCATTATTTTTCTACTGAATGTCATTTCTACACAAGTTATACCCGAATCGGATTAAAATCGGATTTTTCGGTTTTTGACATTCAGAATCGTTTTCTACGCTATTGAAAACCTAGAAAATCATGTTTGCATTATTTTTCTACTGAATGTCATTTCTACACAAGTTATACCCGAATCGGATTAAAATCGGATTTTTCAGTTTTTGACATTCAGAATCGTTTTCTACGCTATTTAAAACGTAAATATGCCATATATGTTTTTTTTGTTTGGAATTTTTTGTTCTGACCTTTAGTGACTTCTAGCGGGTGATTGAAACCGAATTCGGGAAATCTGATTGCAGATTCGGATTCAGCGCAAAAAAATGAATATTTGACGAACTTTCGAAAAAATTTCATCTGAATGTCATCTTTCTGTGTTACCGGTGCGGGGTCCTTTATCTGACAAATAATACAATCCATTGCAAGGTGTATTTACTTGAAGGATTGAAAAACTACGTCCTTCTTGAAAAATAGCATTAAGGATTTTTCCCCGTTCACAAACTCAACTAATCACCAACTCCATTCAATCAATACTACCAAGTTGCACAGCAAGACTGAAAGATTTTCCGGAAGTGTGAAAAGTTTTTCAATTCCAGAAAACTTTTGAGTTTTTGTTTGCTAAAAATTTTTGTGCAATTCATACCTCTTCCCATTTGATGAATTTGTCACCTTCAACCAAAGCATGGGATACGCTCACAGGTTTAAGCTGAACGATGTGAACTCCAGGTTTAGATCCAGCCATTTTTTTACAGAATGCTACGATTAAAAAGATTCAAGCAGAAATTTTTTGAAATTGGAGTCTATCTCCAAAATTTCCATCTTCATCATGTTATGCGGTGGAACTGGAAGGCACAAAAATAATGTATTTTATTAGTATTGTTTACTAATAGGGCAAGAAAGGGAATAAGTATGAAAAATACACTATGGCTGCTGGACGCTAGATGTGTAAAGAAGTCTTTAAACACAATACACTTAGTCCATAACCAAAGTTGGCTCCACTTGTATGGTATCATAAAGCTATCAAATGAAGCACATTTACTGTAAGGGAGAAATTAAATTTTCACAAACTTTGTGACAAAGGGCAGCAAGAAAGTTTTCTGACTTGTTCAATATGCTTTAGCAACTATAGTACTTAAGTAAGTGAAACTATTTCCGCTTTGAAATTCGAAAAGCACACACATTATATAATGCTACAATGGAACTCTTTCTGTGGTACGTAACTCGGGAGATTTTGTAATAAAGTTAAAGCAGAGAGATATAGGTTAGATTCTCATCTCTGTAAATGTAAACATAGCCTTGGAATGGAAAAGAAGTTACATTATATGATCTGCATAAGTAGGTTCACTCCTAGGAGAATTAAAGTCCAAAATGAAATTGAAAATTGCTAGTGTTAAACCTTACTTTTGAAGTCAAACTCCAATGGGTAAAACATTGCACAATAGCATCATGACAAAAGACAAATCCTATATAGTGTGCTGACAGTTACAATGATTTATCATTGGACTGTAGACAAGATGTTGCAATGAAAAGTTTACATATTCAATCCACAAGGGATAAGAAAAAAAACTAACAGTAGCTGAAAGAACTTAAGAACTTCTTGTCAACCGCGATGCAATTAAAACAAAAATTTTCGTGGGCAATATAATGGTTTAAAATTACTTTGCAAATTAATTATAGTCCGAAGCCATTGGCCATTGTAAGTAATATTTTCTTAGAATTAAAATTATTTATTATCAGCGACGTACTTATGAATAGATCCATTTTATGGGTTTTTGTCATCACACTAATAACATACCTGTTGCAAGCCCGCTTGCTTACAAATATAGAATCTTATTAATAATGAAAGTGATGAAAAGATGGGGAACACTAGCCTTGAATGCTTGGATTTGTGTTTACAAAGGAATTGTAGGGAACGTTTTTGAGAACAGGTGATCACATGAGATTTCACAACACTCCTAGCTCGTAACAACATAATGGTGCTAATAAAATATGTACTAATACGTCTATTGTAAGTAAAATCTCTCCTTTGATGAACGTACAGTAGCCGACTTATTAACATCACGCACTTATAAATAATTACTTACAATGCACATTATGTGAAAAGGAACATTCATAACTTGTGCAAAGTATTCTGCAAAAATTTTAGCAGGTAAAATAGTCAAGTTCTTTCTTGTTAGCCAGCTTTTCTTTTCATTAGCTCATTTTCTATAGTTCTAACTTTTGGAAAGTTTGTCCATTGTAAGATGACTAGACAGACACAATACTAAAACAGTGAGTACTAAAATTTGGAGGACAAGAAATAAATTTATATATTATGATGAATAGATAAGCAAACATCTTCGAAAAAATATCCATCAAAGGAGAGTTTATTATGATCATGGAAAAAATTGATGAGCTATCTAGTGGCTATGGCTCTATATTATTTTATTATATTATTATATTATTATTTATTATTATACATTAACATTCACTTAAAGAGCTAGGAGGATTTATAGAATATCGACAACCTTCAATTCGTGTAGCATGTTTTCTTTGATTTTGTAGCTATTTAGTTAGTTTAAGGATACAAACTCATTCCGCAAAGCCTATTAGATCAAATCTTTCCAAAAACGGTTCCATAAATTTAAATATGGTATTTACTTAGTAGTGAATGTATTTCTCGTCAATGGAAATAATTTTTCTTGTAACAAAGAACTTAATTGAGGCAGGCAGTGGTTGGTTGGCATATAAAAAATAAAAATAACTTAGTTATGTTCAATGCCAACTACCTAAAAATCCCTTTCGTTCATGCATATTTCTCTCATGTACAAATTTTAATTCACTTCGACGAACTAGAGTACAATTTGCAGAAAAATTGCATAAATGTAACCAAACCATAATAAATTATGCTTCCTATAATTAATTATTTATCATGTTCATTATATTATCGCTTTCGAAATGTAATTTTGTTGGTTTTAACAAAACAAACCCTTCACTGTATTCGATTATTGACTACAAAGTATTAGAGCTCTCTATTATTCCAAAAAATGCTTAATTTGTACACATTAAAATGGCAAATCAACAATAAATGCTTACATACATCAATCCATCCGTCCCATTAAATTATCCGTTCGGTTTGAGTATCCCATTCAAGAAAACTCCGAATTTAGGACAAATCGATGAACTAAACCTGACTTAAAATTATTTATTGGTCGCCACCGAATTCTCCCATCAATTGTCACACATGATGGGGGAACCTCACTCAAATGTGCACCATAATTTTTGGAAACTAAGAAGGATCAACTTTAGAAAATTGTGTCTTCAATCCTCCACATTCACACTTGCACACAAAAAAACTAACCCCAGAGAAAACTATCAGCTGTGCGTTTTTTATACTCTTACGTAAACTACTGGTACACCAAAACTATTTGACACACATATAAATAATACAGTTCCAGGGACAATAAAAATACACGAAAAATGGACTGGACTGGGACACAAATTTCACGGCAACAATTCACCAATAATAATAATAATAATAATTGTAGTGAGATTTGAACTGGGCCGCAAGTAGAATCATAAGGAGACATAGGTAGTTTAGCTAGACCTAGTAGCCGAATTCATCGCCGCCACAAAGTTTGGACATGCATATTTTTTAATTACACTGACACAGTTCTCTAAATTTACATTAAAACAGTAAACTATTATAGTCTCATGAATGAAAGCCAACAATTGAAACAGGGGTTAAGGTCCATCAATTTTTTTTACTTTTTTTAAAACGGCTGTAATTCGAAAACTACTGAACCAATTGCCTTGAAAAAAAAAACTGAGATGCAGAAATGTTTGAAGTATACAAGATTTTAAATTCAGATAAAAAAACTGAAGTTAACGGCCGTAAGATTTTTTTTACCTCAGTTGCTATCCCCATAACATGGGACTTTGGGCGGGAAGG